>OBIB01000345.1_pt1 | contig 18389 bp, 17 predicted proteins | sample 1496261 | NCBI WGS metagenome assembly OBIB01 (sample SAMN05065771, study PRJEB22554) | human gut metagenome | biome: ENVO:2100002; feature: ENVO:00000062; material: ENVO:00002003 | host: Homo sapiens | place: USA
CAGCATTATAAGGATGAAATAAATGCTGTCTTCCTTTTTCTATTTTTTTATTTAAACTCCTTGAACAAATCGTCGTAGCCATTAAATACATTGATGTCTACCTCGCCACGTATGCCACGCACTCTGCCATCGGGCGACAACTGCCAAATGGCAAGATGCACATCTGGCTTATACTCGCCATAGCGTGCTATCCACACTTGATAGTTGTCGCGAAGATATTTGCCATCAGCATAGCTATCATTCAAGTATTTATTGATGAACATCTGACTGATATACAATATCGGACGCACTTTCATCACATGTTCTACGCTAACGAGCCATTTCCTCACAGCAGCCAACATCACCTTTGGACCACCCATCTGCATGATGAGCTTTGTAGATGGTTCTACATCGAGAGCTGGAGGCAAGTCGCCATGCTCATAACGACAGTTCCTTACGAACAATGCTACCTGCTGCGATACAGGCACTTTGGTTGAAAAGAAATGATAGGCTCCTACCCTATAACCATGCTTGCGTGCAGCAGCATAGTCGGCACGATAGTATTGATTAAGCAAGCTCTTGCCCTCGCTACATTTTATATAAATAAAGGATATTGGAAAGTCTACAACACCACTCACACGCTTCTTCGACAACGAGCCAAGCGAGGATATGCGCAACTTATTCCATTCTATAGGGTATGTCACCCTGTATCTACGGCGCTTTCCCCGAACTCTTCTCACAGCATAAGTCTTGCGTGGCGGTTCATGCTGATAACGCGAGATATCAATACCATAGATGTGGGCTGAAGTGTATATCGGTTGTTCGCCACGATAGTGACCATTCTTCCACAATCCAGCCCTTACCTTTTCTGATGAGAATGCCACACCAAAGCCATCAGGCAAGCACGATGATGCCGACTTTGGCAATATGGTGTCCACACATTGTCCTTCATAAAAAGAACCATCAGGATAGCAAATACCAACAACACCCTGATAGCGCCCATCAGCATTACGATTGCCATAGATAATAGTATCGGGAAGATTCTGTAAAACCTTGCATGGCTTCATACCATTACCGATATCAGAGGCCTGAGCATATACAGGGCGCACACCTTTAGGAGTACCGCCATTCAAGGTTGTGAAGAAAAGGAAACCTTTGCGATGCGACTTTATGGAGCGTGCAGGAAGGCGTAGCGAGTCGACAACCACAGTATAGTCTTCCTGTACCATAGCCTTAGCGGCCTTTGCCTCCACTATCGGCAACGCACGAGCTATAAGGTGTTTCACAGAGTCGATATGATAGTTCACCACTTCTCTTCGGCGTGCCACAACATCAAAGCCTTCGTCACCCACGCTATGACGACGCATGTAGTAGTCAATCTCTGCTAACTGATGGCGATACGATTTCAGCATCTTCTCCAGTTTCTTATATCTATTGCTTACAAAAGTATATGCTGACACATCGTCCACACTTTGCATAGCGCTCTTAGCTTCAGCATTAGCATCCACCTTAGCAGCAAGAGTGGCAAAGCATGATGGAAACCACCAACGGTTCACCCACGATGATTGACGATAGCGAGTGATACGCTTTAAGAACGAAGAGTCGGTAGGCAACGCCAACAAGGTGTCGCCATGGTTGTAGGCGTATACAAATAGCGAGTCTGCACCCGTAGGAGTGGTAACGATATAGTATTTCCGCTCTTCAACGACAGCAGCCGTAGAAGCCTGCGGTTTGTCGAAATAAAACCTTGATATTAAGCAGAATATGCCTATCACTACAGCTGCTATGATACAGGCAATTATTATTCTGCGTTTAGTTATCATTTGCTTCATTGTGTGTTTAAATTAAGGTCATGCAAAGATAGAATTTATTTTGGATATTATATCATCAAAACACATAAAAAAATCAAGTTTTATAACTATCTTTGCACCAACAAATTATAACTATCATTTTAAGGAGTGAACAAGAACTAAAAAAAACAGAAACAGTTATGAAACTATCATCAATCAGCAGAAAGTGTATTATAGCACTCTACATTCTTGCACCAAGCGTGTGCGTTGCTGCAACAGACGATAATCAGCAAGAAAAGCTACCTGTAATGAAGATCACAATCAATGGTAATATAGCCAAAGATATGAAATACACCAACGGTACCATGCAGCTTACCGACGAGGCAGGAAAAGTGGTGGAGCTAAAAGCAAAATTCCGTACTCGTGGAGCCACAGCACGCCAATATTTCATGAAGCCATCGCTCAACATGAAGTTGCGCACCGATGACTATTCGGCTTCGCAAGACTCCACGCTATTGGGTATGCGCTCTATGTCGAAATGGATATTAGACGCTATGGCTATAGACCGCATCTGCATGCGCAACCGTGTGGCTATGGACATTTGGAACGAATATTCGCCTCTGCCATACCTAACAGACTTCAACTCGCGTAGTGGCACCGTCGGACGTTTCGTTGAAATGTATATCAACAACCAGTATAAAGGCATCTACTGCCTAAGCGACCGCATAAACCGCAAATTGCTCAACCTCAAGAAATATGATGAAACTAATAAGCTTGTGCGCGGTGTGCTATACAAGAGCGGAACTGAAGACATAGCCAACCAAAACGACAGAAACTTCACCGCCGACTGGAAAGCAGGAACAATATCATGGCACAACGCCTGGGAGCTGAAGGAACCTGAGGATTTCGAATGTGAAGAAGCCTGGCAGCCACTCATAGACCTATATGATAACAAAAAATCGTATAGCGATGTCAAGAAGTATTTCTTCATCGACAATCTCGTTGACTATCAGCTACATATCATGGCGCTTTCTATAGGCGACAATTGGGGAAACAAAAACCACTTTCTCTCCATACGCAACATACAAAAGAATATTGATGATGCCGATTCTACTGAGGCTGCACGTCGCAAAGCCATAATATCACCATGGGATCTCGACACATCGTTAGGAGGAAAATATAATGGTAGCGCATACGACGGCAATGGATATTCTGATTGGAAGCCTGCCGACGTGGTAAAAAATGGAGGTTGCTATCCTTTCAGCATTTGCCAAGGACAAAAGGAATACAAAAATAAGCTGAAAGCACGATGGGCACAATTGCGCACCACCACTTATTCTAAAGAAAGCATCAATGCAAAGCTCGAAAAATATCGCGACCTATTCCTGAATAGCGGAGCTTGGCAGCGAATGGTAGACAACTACAAGACAGAAAGTTCGAAACCATGTTTGGTAGAAGACCTCACTAAGGAGATTAGCTACATCGAAGACTGGTATGCTAAGCGCTTCGACCTCATGGATGCTTACTTCGGTATTGATACAGGCATCGCAACAACAACAACCACAGACAACCAATCTCTCAACAATGACATCTACTCTATCCAAGGCGTCAAGCTCAACGAAGCTCCTGCCAAGGGATTGTACATACAGGGTGGAAAACTGAGAATGAAATAATAGGAAAAGACAGTGTCTAATGAAATTAGGAAAAGACACACGAAAAAGATAGCGAAAAAAGTAATACGTGATACTTGGTCAAGTATCACGTATTACTTTGCAAAGTATCACGTAATACTTGGCAAAGTATTATATGATACTTTTTTTTGCACATTTTTAACCTTACAATAAAAAAACGAGGGGAGCGAATCAACACGATCAGCTCCCCTCTTATAAATTAAAAGGTTTGTATGAGATATATATGAAAATATCCTGATTACCTGTTTACTGACATACCTTGATTTAATAATCAGCGGTACATCCAAATTAGTTGTTCTCTGGACGCAACTTGCGTACAGTAACACCAGCCTGCCACATTTCCTTGTTGCGCATAGCCTCAAGTTCAGCATTAAGCTTCTCGCGATAGTCAGGCTGCGAGTTCTTGTCGATAGAAATCTGAGCCTCGTTGCCAGTCTTAACAGAGTAGTAGAGCCACTCCATAACAGGCTTGATAGCCTCGCGGAAACGAGGAGCCCAATCGAGCGCACCACGCTGAGCAGTGGTAGAACAGTTAGCATACATCCAGTCCATACCCTTAGAACCGAACAATGGGCCAAGGCTCTGAGTGAGCTCTTCAACTGTCTCGTTGAAAGCCTCAGATGGAGAGTGACCATTCTCACGGAGCACATCATACTGTGCCTCGAGCAATCCCTCGATAGCACCCATCAATGAGCCACGCTCACCAGTAAGGTCAGAAGTAGCCTCGCGCTGGAATGTAGTCTTAAACAAATATCCTGCACCGATACCGATACCAAATGCGATAGTCTTGTCCTCAGCTTTGCCTGAAGCATCCTGATATACTGCGTATGAGCAGTTCAAACCACGACCCTCGCAGAACATTGTGCGGAGCGATGTACCAGAACCCTTAGGAGCAACCATGATAACATCAATATCCTCTGGAGGAACTACGCCTGTACGATCGTTCCAGTTAATGGCAAAGCCATGTGAATAATATAGTGTCTTACCAGCGGTAAGATATTTCTTGATTTTTGGCCATACAGCAATCTGACCGGCATCAGAAAGCAACATGCAGACGATAGTGCCCTTCTGAACAGCTTCCTCAATAGAGAATAGAGTCTTTCCTGGTACCCATCCGTCGGCTACAGCCTTGTCGTATGTCTTGCCTTCGCGCTGACCAACGATAACATTAAAGCCATTGTCGCGCAGGTTGCAAGCCTGACCTGGTCCCTGAATACCATAACCGATAACTGCGATTGTTTCGTTTTTGAGCACTTCGCGTGCTTTTTCCAATGAGAACTCTTTGCTGGTGACAACAGTTTCCATTACGCCACCAAAATTCATTTGTGCCATGTTTGTAATTGTTTTGTGCCGCTTATGACATTGCGGCGGTTAATTAATTACCTTGTGGTTCTGCAATCCTTGTCCAAAAGATGTTGAATGAATCACCCATATCCTACTCGAGGCTATAGCTAAGGTATTATTCTTTTATCCGGAGGCAAAGATAACAATTTAATATTAAACTACCAAATTTTCTTTCAATCTTTTACAAAAATCATCAAAATTCTACACACTTCGATAGTTTCTTGCGTTTCTTTCTTTATCTTTACCACCTTTATTGCATATTCTAACGGTGCTATTTCTTCACGATAGAATGATAGTTTGTCACCTTGATATGTTTCTGCCACGTATGCCACTTCGAGTCGTTTCAGTCTGTTAGCTTTATAGAAGTCGATATCGAAGAGGTCGAGAACATGCTCTATGTATTTTATGCTGTTGATATGCCCATTCACATCTACATCATTATAATAGGTGTCGATGGTTCTCACGAGTTCTGCGTCGGCTGTAACCTTCACCCTACCCGACTTTGCTATCGGACAAGGCTTCTCTGTTTCCACATATTCTTTTATCAAGCCATCGTTGATAGAGAAAATGTCTACTGGTTGTCGGCTCTGGGTGTCTATCATTGCCCACACACTCTTACCATAGCCCAAGACAGAGCCATCAGAAGCAGATATGGCAAAATTACGAGAAGTGAAGAACTTCATCACACTCTCCACCCATGTTTCTACTGTGAAATGGTCGTAGGCTTTAGGCATACGCTCCATCTCTATAGCCAGTCGCGACAACACCCATGTGCGATGTTGTGGTCCCAAAACACTCATACCATAGCCACGGTCGTTGCTATGGAAATCGGCAGCATTGAGCAGATGATTGCCCAAATGTCCCATAAACAGATGTTGCGAATAGTCGCAATGGAAAGGTTCAGCCAGGAATTCGTAGCTACCAACCTTACTCAGCAATGTCTTTGTCATGCGCATTTTCATAAAGGAAATCACTTACCGGCTCGTCGAAACTACGAGTTACGGCGATACGTCCACTACGCGAATACTGCAGCAGGCAGTCGAAAGCCTTGAAGCGGGCAAAAAGGTCGGTGATATCTTCTGTGAGTCCTGCCAATATCACGGTGGAATATGTTGGGTTTACCTCCATCATTCGTGCATCATGCTTACGTATGGTGCGCGAAATCTCAGGATTCTCCATAAGCTTTGGAGTAGAGATCTTGAAGAGACCTACCTCGTGGATGAAGAGCTGCTCGTCGGTATAATAGTCGGCCTTCACCACATCTATCTTCTTCTCAATCTGCTTTGTAATCTTTATTATCTGGTCTTCGTTGCTCCAAGCGGTGATAGTATATTTATGTATATCTTTGATGCTTGATGCAGAAACGTTGAGACTTTCGATATTCACTTGTCTACGTGTGAACACCGCTGTTATCTGATTCAAAATACCAACGACATTCTCTGAGTATACAAGTAATGTATATAGTTTCTTTTCCATTTATTCACTTTTTACTGAAACACAATTCTGCTTAATGAAACACAATTCTGCTTAATGAATTCTGATTCTGAATATTAGATGTCGAGCTCGAGCAACATCTCGTTGACGCTCTTTCCTGGAGGAGTCATTGGCAATACGTTGTCTTCTTCCTTTATTGCACACTCCAAGAGGTATGGACCGTCGGTAGCTATCATCTTCTCTACTTTTTCTCTCAAAGTGCTACGGTCTACTGCTACATCATAGTTGATGCCATAGCCCTTGGCGATAGTTTCATAGCATGGGTTGAGCATCTTGGTGAAGCTCTTGCGATGACCGAAGAACATATCCTGCCATTGGCGCACGTTGCCAAGATAATTGTTGTTGAGAAGTATCATCTTTACAGGCGCTTGCTGCTCCATGATGGTGCCAAGTTCTTGTATGCTCATCTGGAAACCGCCATCGCCCATGAACAAGCAGACTGTGCGGTCGGGAGCTCCGAAGGTTGCACCCACAGCAGCTGGCAAACCAAAGCCCATGGTGCCAAGTCCACCACTCGATACTACCGAGCGCTTCTTGTTGTATTTGAAATAGCGACAAGAGAACATCTGGTTCTGTCCAACGTCTGTCACCAATACCGCATCGCCCTTGGTAACTTCAGCCACTACATTCACCACTTCGCCCATAAGCAAAGGACCCTCTGTAGGATGTATTGCAGGCTGTATCACCTTTTCGTCTTCCATATTTGCATATTCTGCAAACGAGTCGCGCCATTCGCGATGCACATTCTTCTTCAGCAGTCTTGTGATAGCAGGCATCGTCATCTTGCAATCGCCGATAACGGCTACATCACTCACGATATTCTTGTTTATCTCTGTAGGGTCGATATCGAGATGGATAATCTTAGCTTGCTTAGCATAGGTAGAAGGCAGACCAGTTACACGGTCGCTAAAGCGCATACCGATAGCTATGAGCACATCACACTCTTGAGTCTTCATATTGGTGGCGTAGCTACCATGCATACCAAGCATACCCATATTCAATGGATGATTTGATGGCAAAGCCGAAAGACCCAAAAGGGTGCGACCTGCAGGAATGTCGGCTTTCTCGAGGAATTCCAACAACTCGTTGTGTGCACCGCCAAGTTCCACACCCTGACCAACGAGGGCGAAAGGACGCTCAGCATTATTGATAATTTCTGCAGCCGCAGCCACAGCATCTTGATCAATAGCAGGATAAGGATTATATGATCTAATATGGTCTACGTGAGCAGGTTTCCATTCGCAAGTATGCACCTGAGCATTCTTTGGGAAGTCGAGCACAACTGGTCCTGGGCGTCCGCTACGAGCAATATAGAAGGCACGGCTAACAGCCCATGCCACATCCTCTGGGCGCTGAATCTGGTAAGCCCACTTTGATATAGGCTGAGCCACACCAACAAGGTCTACTTCCTGAAAAGCATCGGTGCCAAGAGCACCTACACCAACCTGACCAGCTATGACCACCATTGGTGTAGAATCCATCATAGCGTCGGCAACACCTGTGAGAGTGTTGGTAACACCAGGACCGCTTGTTACCAAGCAGACACCAACCTCGCCACTAACTCTTGCAAAGCCTTCGGCAGCATGTGCCGCAGCTTGCTCATGACGTACGAGGATATGGTCGAATATCTTATTTTCACCACGTGTATATCCATACAAAGCGTCGAAAACAGGCATGATGGCACCGCCCGGATAGCCGAAGATGGTTTTAACACCTTCGTTTTGAAGCGAGCGCATCAATGCCTCGGCGCCAGTTATTATTTGTTTCTGTGTTGTATCGTTCATCTGCGTTTTCTTCTTAATCTATTATTCTTACTCCTCCCTTGTCGGCAGAGCTAACACTCTGAGCATAAGCTCTCAACGCCTTGCTAACCTGACGGTTGCGCTTCAATGGCTGCTGTGGACGTGCGGCAAGTTCCTCGTCGCTAAGCTTAACATTGATAGAGCGTGAAGGGATATCAATCTCGATGATGTCGCCATCCTTAATCTTTCCGATATTGCCACCAGCGGCAGCCTCAGGAGAAATATGACCGATGCTAAGTCCTGATGTTCCACCAGAGAATCGTCCATCGGTAATCAAAGCACACTCCTTGCCAAGATGGCGGCTCTTGATATATGATGTTGGGTAAAGCATCTCCTGCATACCCGGACCACCCTTTGGTCCTTCGTGGGTTATCACTACGCAGTCGCCGCTATTGACCTTGCCACCAAGAATGCCGTCGCAAGCATCTTCTTGTGAGTCGAAGACTACAGCAGGACCAGAGAAATGCCATAGACTCTCGTCTACTCCGGCTGTCTTTACCACACATCCGTCTTGTGCAATATTGCCGAAGAGTACTGCCAATCCACCATCCTTGGTGTAAGCATGCTCTATATCACGTATGCAACCATTCTCGCGATCGGTATCGAGGCTTTCCCATTGAGCATCTTGGCTACCCATAACAGTAGAGAATCTGCGACCCGGAGCACTATGGTAGATTCTATCAGCTTCGGCATCAACAGTATTGCCTGTGATTGAATATTTAGCAATAGCATCGCCAAGAGTCATTCCGTCTACACGCTGAGCCTCGGTATGTAGGAGTCCACCCTTCTGCAATTCGCCAAGAATACCGAGAATACCACCAGCTCTGCCACACTCCTGAACGCTATATTTCTGAGTGTTAGGAGCGAGCTTGCAAAGGCAAGGTACCTTGCGGCTAAGCTCGTCGATATCTTTCATATTGAAATCAGCGCCTGCTTCTTGAGCCACAGCCAACAAGTGGAGCACGGTATTGGTGCTACCGCCCATTGCAATATCAAGAGTCATTGCATTTAGGAATGCGTTGCGCGAAGCTATATTGCGTGGCAATACGCTCTCGTCGCCATCCTCATAATATGCGAAGGCATTCTTCACAACCTGTCGTGCGGCAGCCTTGAAGAGTTCTATACGATTCTTGTGAGTTGCAAGGATAGTTCCGTTGCCAGGAAGCGAAAGACCAATAGCCTCGGTAAGCGAGTTCATGGAATTGGCGGTAAACATTCCCGAACAACTACCACAACCAGGACAAGCGCAACTTTCTATTTCCTTTAGCTCGTCGTCTGAAACTTCCTTGTCGGCACCCTTAATCATAGCTGTGATAAGGTCGGCATTCTCGCCTTTCCATCTTCCAGCCTCCATAGGACCGCCCGAGCAGAAAACAGTAGGAATATTAAGTCGCATGCTTGCCATGAGCATACCAGGAGTAACCTTGTCGCAATTAGAAATACAAATCATTGCGTCGGCCTTATGGGCATTAACCATATATTCCACAGAGTCGGCAATAATATCACGCGAAGGCAAAGAATAAAGCATGCCATCGTGTCCCATGGCAATACCATCATCAATAGCGATAGTATTGAATTCTGCAGCATAGCAGCCCATGGCTTCTATTTCCTTCTTTACAATCTGACCTATTTCATGCAGGTGGGTATGTCCTGGAACAAACTGTGTGAACGAGTTGACAATAGCAATAATAGGTTTGCCAAACTGTTCGTGTTTCATACCTGCGGCCACCCATAGTGCGCGCGCTCCTGCCATTCGTCTGCCCTCTGTGCAGACAGCACTTCTCAATTGGTGTTTCATAACGTATGGTTTTTTAAGCCCAAATAATCTTTCTATGTTTTCGTGCAAAGGTAATCAACATTTATGTAACAACCAACAAATAATGATTAAAAATTCAGTTTTAGCCACAAATTGACACATAATAAAGGCAAAACGCTTACAATCTATCATTTTGCGCATACTTATTTTAGACTTATTATAAGCATGCAAGATTATTTGTTGTATGCATAAACTAAAAAAATCCTCAAGGCTCATTGCCCTGAGGATTATAATATAAATTAGGTGTAGTATAATATCTATAAAAGCATCGCTATTTAGCAAATGTTGAAACAGAGAATCTGTTATTTCACCACAACCTTGATAGCGCTTACAGAATATGGAGGCAACGAGAGTGTAGAACCTTGAAGCTTAGGAGCATTTGCGGCATCGAAATGCTTCACAGCCTTATCGCCCGGCTTACCATAGAAGCCATCAACAGAAAGCTTCGAACCAAAGTCAATACCAGCAACATCAAGTTCAACGGTTGAAGGCAGAGCGTTTACAACCTTGAGGTAAGCCTGTCCGGTCTTGCTATCCTTAACCACACTTGCTGCCACGCGGTTCTTCAACGTTGCGTCTACTGCAATCTGAGTCTCCACATAGCTGTCGCCATTGTTTACTGAGAACAGTCGCTGAGTGTGATAGCTTGGAGTGAGCATGATGTTAGCATTATCGAAGTATATCATGTTAGGATTCCAGTTGTGGTGTCCTTCCTTGCACAATAGCGGAGCATAACTTGTCATTGTCACCACATCGGCATTGCGCTCTATATGGCAAAGGTGCATAGCTTCAACAAGTGCCGACTCCATGGTACGTGTGCGCGAAGCCCACTCTCCGAGATATACTTTAGGAGCCTTGCGGTCGTAGCCATCGTAATAATCCTGATGAGCCATAAACCATCCTGTAGACTCATAATAATGCTCATCGACCATATCGATAACATCAGAATGCTGCTTGGCAAACTTCCAACCCTCAATATAATCTGACGAAGGATCATGGAATGGGCCTACAGTTCCGCAAACGATGATGTTAGGATATTTAGCTTTTATTGCCTTACATATCATGAGATAGCGGTCTTCGAAGTCGGTAGAGATAAGGTCTTCGTTGCCCACTCCAACATACTTCAGATTGAAAGGAGCAGGATGACCGGCATCGGCACGCATTTTCGCCCATTTGCTTGTTGCAGGGTCGCCATTAGCCCACTCTATCATATCAAGGATTTCTTGACAATAAGCAGGCATCTCCGACATTGGTATTCCACCCTGCTGACCACCATAGCCTTCGGCATTAGCTCTTGAATTCTGACAAGGCACACCTGCTGCCAATACAGGCAGAGGCTCTGCGCCCATATCCTCGCACATCTGGAAATACTCATAGAATCCAAGTCCGCGAGTCTGATGATAGTTCCAAATATTCTTATCTGGCTTACGGTCTTGCCAAGGACCAATAGTATGGTTCCAATGATAAATATTGTCTACTCCCTGACCATGGCTCATGCAGCCACCAGGAAATCTCACAAACTTAGGCTTTAGTTCGGCAATAGCTTCAGCAAGATCCTTGCGCAGTCCGTGTCCCTTGTAGGTATCGTGAGGGAATAGCGATATCACGTCGAGTGCCACAGTAGCATCCTTCTTGCCTACCACTACTAATCTGCAGTTTACAGCCTTGTCGCCATACATCTTTGTGCGCTTCTTGTTGGCGGTATTTAGCGCCAGGGTATATCGTTGCCACTCCTTGCCCACAATCTTAAGCTTACCCTCAGCCATCACGTTGCCATCTTCAGCAACCAATGCTACGCTGAGTTCCTTCTTCTCGCCCGAGATGTTGCGAGCATAGATAGAGAAATCGTATGCTGCACCACGGTCTACGATGCCATCCCATCCCTCATTATACAAGGTATCGGCAGCAATCACGGTATAATGAGGATTGTTCTTGCTCAATGGATTTTCGGTAGCTATTCTGATAGGAGCATTGCTCTTCCATGCTGTTATGGCACTCCATCCATTATGGTCAGCGCTTGTATATTCGAAGTCACGATTCTGCACAAGTTCGGCATATAGTCCACCATCGGCAGCATAGCTGATATCTTCGAAGAATACACCAATAAGCTTATCCGAAATAGCCTTGCTCTTGGCAGCATCCACTTTTAGTTGCGCCTTCACCACCTTTGGCAATGAAGCAAAACGCTTGTTGTCGTCGCGCATAGTTTCGCTACTCTTGGCAGCATCATTAGCAAGAGCATCGAAATGAGCCAACACATAGTCGAGATGCAACTTTGGCACCTCAAACAGATTACCCTCCAAATGTTTGCCATTAATGGTAGCGGTATCGCGCATCCAAGCAATATCCTCTATGGTGCTTGCATCCTCAGCTTCCTTGAAACGTCGGAAGTCGGCAGAAGCCTGCACATAGCGGTTGCCTTTGGCTGATTTCATATAAATGTCGAAAGTTCCATCATCCATCTGGAATGCTATTGGCTTAGCCACTCCCTTTACCGACATTTTTGGATAGTCTTGCGGACGCCATGTCACTAAGTCGTCGCTATAAGCAGCAGCAAAACATGGAGCATAATTATTCACAGCCCACACCGCACGCCATGTACCATCGTTGGCATGCACCACATAAGGGTCGTACATTCTCTTCTCCTGTCCCCATTGCGAATAGTCAGAAGAGCAAAGTTGCCCTATATGTTGCCAAGTCTGTTTTTCGTCGAGGTAAGCCACGTGTAGTCCGTCTTTATCGCTTGGGGAATAAACGAATATTTGGCATATGGTATCGTTGCCTACCACCTCCATCGATGGTGCCATGCGTTGTGCCATTGCCGTTGAAGCCATTGAAAGCATGGCTAAAGAAAAGAGAATGCTTTTTTTCATATGTTAGATAGTTTTTGTGTAACTGCTTTAATATTATGTGCAAAGATAAATGAAATCGTGTAATAAACAAAGCATTAAGTGTAGAATTTACAAAGATTATAAAATAAGAAACGAGGTGAGCGCATCGCTGCGACCACCTCGTTATAATCGGAGACTAAGCGCATCACTGCGATCAGCCTCGTGTAAACTTGGGGGTTGAGAGAGAGTATTTTAGAAAAAAAATACGTCTGTCCCCCACACATAAGAGTTACAAAAATCAAGTATATATTACATGTATCACTGAATTCCCTTCACGAGTTTCATACCCTCGCTCACAGCCTCCATATTCAATGGAATAAGACCATGGTGGCGCTCAGGCAAACTCTTATAGAGAGCCTTGTTAAGGCCGTCGGTACTAACCACAGGGCATACGCCGAGCAAAGCACCAAGCACAATCATGTTGAAGACCTTAGAGTTTTTCATCTCTGCAGCCTTGTCCATGGCGTCTACACGATACACCTTGATGTCGGTGCGTGTAGGAGGATTGATAACACCAAAGCCGTCGTAGATGAGTATGCCACCAGGCTTAACCTTGCTTTCAAACTTGTCGAGCGAAGGCTGGTTTAAGACTATAGCCACATCATACTTGCTAAGGATAGGCGAACTGATGCGCTCATCGCTAACGATAACGGTAACATTAGCTGTACCGCCACGCTGCTCAGGACCGTATGCAGGCATCCATGTCACCTCTTTATCTTCCATAAGTCCGGAATAGGCAAGAATCTTACCCATAGAGAGAACGCCCTGTCCTCCGAAGCCGGAAATTATAATTTCTGTTTTCATACGTCCAATGTGTTTTTAAGATCACCCTTTACATATTTCTCAAACATGTGCTCCTTCATCCACTCGTTAGCCTTAACAGGCGAGAGTTTCCAACCACTATTACATGTGGCAACAATCTCTACGAGCGAAGAGCCCTTGCCCTGCATAGAAGCTTCGAAGGCTTTGCGGATGGCAGCCTTGGCTTTGCGGATAGAAGCCACCGACTCTACGCTCTGACGAGTAACGTAGCATGTACCCTCAAGGTGTGAAGCCAGTTCGGTTATGTTAAGTGGATAACCATGAAGTTCAGGGTCGCGACCATAAGGACAAGTAGCTGTCTTCTGACCGATAAGTGTTGTTGGCGCCATCTGACCTCCAGTCATACCATAGATAGCGTTATTGATGAAGATCATGGTGATGTTTTCACCACGGTTCAGCGCATGAATAGTCTCGCATGTACCGATACAAGCCAAGTCGCCATCGCCCTGGTATGTGAATACCAAGCGGTCTGGCCATAGGCGCTTCACGGCAGTAGCCAATGCTGGTGCACGACCATGAGCAGCTTCCTGCCAGTCGATGTCGAGATAGCGGTAAGCAAACACGGCACATCCCACAGGACATACGCCTACAGTCTTCTCCTGCATTGCCATCTCTTCAATAACCTCGGCAACAAGTTTGTGAACAACTCCATGAGAACATCCCGGGCAATAGTGCATCGGAGTGTCGTTCATCAATTCCGGCTTTTTGTATACCAGATTCTCTGGTGATATAATATCGTTTGCCATTTTACAGTTTCTCCTTTAATGCGTTAACGATTTCCTCGGGCTCAGGGACAATACCTCCAAGACGTCCGAAATGTTCTACTTTCTCTTCGCCATTGATAGCCAGGCGCACGTCCTCAACCATCTGTCCGGCGTTGATTTCTACTACGAGCACACCCTTCTTGCCACGAGCTGCCTCAGCAATCTGCTGTGATGGGAAAGGCCAAAGAGTGATAGGACGGAACAATCCAACCTTCAGTCCCTCTTTGTGTGCCAATTCGATAGCCTTTTCAGAGATTCGTGCTGCACTTCCGAAGCTCACGATGAGATAGTCTGCATCTTCGCAGCCTGTAGCCTCATAGCGCACCTCATTATCTCTGATTTGCTGATATTTAGCCTGCAAGTGCAAGTTGCGTTGCTCCATTACCTCAGGCTTCAGTTCGAGCGAAGTTATTACATTAGGCTGACGGTCTTTAGTGCGACCGATAGTAGCCCAAGGATACAACTGTCGTATCTCCTCCTCTGTCTTGCGAGGCTTGTATGGTGGCAACACCACCTTCTCCATCATCTGTCCGATGACACCATCGCTAAGAATCATAGCAGGGTTACGATATTTGAAAGCCAATTCGAAAGCGAGGTCTACAAAGTCTGCCATCTCTTGTACAGAGTTCGGTGCAAGCACAATGACATAGTAGTCGCCATTGCCACCACCACGGGTAGACTGGAAATAGTCGCTCTGCGAAGGCTGAATAGTACCAAGACCAGGACCGCCACGCTGTACGTTTACAAACACTCCAGGAACCTCAGCACCAGCCATATAGGCAATACCCTCCTGCATAAGTGCCACACCAGGCGACGATGAAGATGTCAACACACGTTTGCCCGCAGCAGCACCACCATAAACCATATTTATTGATGCCACCTCGCTCTCTGCCTGCAATACCACCATACCAGTAGTTTCCCAAGGTTTGAGCTCAGCCAAGGTTTCGATAACCTCGCTCTGCGGTGTGATAGGATAGCCGAAATAGCCATCGGCTCCACATCTGATGGCAGCGTGGGCTATGGCCTCGTTGCCTTTCATTAGCATTACTTCTTTTTCTGCCATAGTGCTATTCCTCCATCTTTTTCTTGTATACGGTAATACATCCGTCTGGGCACACGATAGCGCAACTTGCACATCCTATGCAGTCGTCGCCAGTTTGCTCCACGTATGGATATCCATGTACGTTGACTTTTTTTGGTGCCAACGCAATAACGTTTTTAGGGCAAGCCACCACGCACAATTGGCAGCCCTTACATCTGTCGCTATTAACGACTATGGCACCCTTGATCTTTACCATAATGATTATTGTTTAAGTTTAGTTAATAGGGAGTTGCGTTTAAAAGGGGCTACAACTTCCCATTATGGGTTATAAGCGTCTTTATGATAGAAATTGAGAATATCCTCAAGCATCGCCTTTGCATGAAGCGCAGGCGACTCGGGATCAATTTCTATAGCCTCCAAGTAGCAGTCGATGGCATGTTTCCAATCGCCTTTCTTGCGATATTCGTTGCCACGCTCATACCACTCAGCGGCAGTCAGAGTTTCTTTGTTTTCCATAAATTACTGTTGCGACCAATCTCTTTTTTGGTCTTTCGGCATTTGCCTTTTTTATTTCAAAGAAAAAGAGTCTTATGCCTTTTTGCCCTTAGCTGCAAGAAGAGTATTCTTCATGAGCGAGCATATTGTCATAGGACCAACACCTCCTGGCACAGGAGTGATGAACGAGCATTTCTCTGCCACCTCATCAAACTTCACGTCGCCATTAAGTCTGTATCCGCTCTTGCGAGTAGCGTCAGGCACACGAGTTGTACCTACGTCGATGATTACGGCTCCTGGCTTCACCATGTCGGCAGTAACGAAGTCTGGCTTGCCAATAGCAGCGATGATGATATCAGCCTCTTGGCATTCCTTCTTCAAATCGCGCGAATGCGAATGGCATACAGTAACCGTAGCGTCGCCATATTGCTTCTGCATCATGAGCTGTGCCATTGGCTTGCCCACGATATTTGAACGACCCAACACCACGCACTTCTTGCCACTTGTCTCTATATTATAATATTGTAGAAGGGTTATTATACCCAACGGAGTGGCAGAAATGAAACATGGCAAACCAATAGCCATGCGACCCACATTGACAGGATGGAAACCGTCTACATCTTTATTATAGTCGATAGCCATAATAATCTTCTGCTCGTCGATGTGCTTAGGCAAAGGAAGCTGCACGATGAAGCCATCTACATCAGCATCCTTGTTTAGCTTGTCTACACAAGCAAGGAGCTCCTCCTCTGTAACATCAGCCTCGTAGCGGATGAGTGTCGACTTAAAGCCACATTGCTCGCAAGCGATGACCTTGTTTTTCACGTATGTCTCGCTGCCACCATCGTGACCCACGAGTACTGCTGCCAAGTGTGGGCGCTTGCCGCCACCAGCAACGATATTCTCTACTTCCTGTGCTATCTGAGCCTTTATGGCTGTAGCAGTAGCTTTTCCGTCAATGAGTTGCATAGTATAGTTTTTGTTTCCTTTATAGTTTTGGCATTCCCGGGATATTCATACCCTTCATTCTCGACATCATGCTTGCCATCTGGTTGCCAGTTACCATCTTCATCATCTTGCGAGTTTGGTCAAACTGCTTGATAAGGCGGTTAACCTCCTGAATGTTGGTACCCGAACCCTTGGCAATACGCATTCTGCGACTTGTATTCAAAATCTCAGGGTTTGTACGCTCCTTTGGAGTCATACTCTTTATGATAGCCTCAATGCCCTTGAAGGCGTTGTCGTCTATTTCTACATCCTTGATAGCCTTGCCCACACCAGGAATCATAGCAGCCAAATCCTTCAGATTACCCATCTTCTTGATTTGCTCTATCTGGTTCAAGAAGTCGTTGAAGTCGAATTGGTTCTTCTGAATCTTCTTCTGAAGTCTGCGAGCCTCTTCTTCATCAAACTGCTCCTGCGCACGCTCTACCAACGATACGATATCACCCATACCGAGAATACGGTCTGCCATACGCTCAGGATGGAATACGTCGATAGCTTCCATCTTTTCGCCTGTACCGACAAACTTGATAGGCTTGGTAACAACGGTGCGGATACTCAACGCAGCACCGCCACGGGTGTCGCCATCGAGCTTGGTGAGCACAACGCCATCGAAATTCAAACGGTCATTGAATTCCTTTGCTGTGTTTACAGCATCCTGACCTGTCATCGAGTCTACTACGAACAATGTCTCATCAGGATTGAGAGCCTGCTTGAGCGAAGAAATCTCGTTCATCATCTCCTCGTCAACAGCCAATCGACCGGCGGTATCCACGATTACTACATCGTAGCCCTTAGCCTTAGCCTCCTTGATGGCATTGTTGGCGATGGTGATAACATCCTTGCTATCAGGCTCTGAATATACAGGCACACCTACCTGCTGACCAACCACCTTCAACTGCTCAATAGCCGCAGGACGATATACGTCGCACGCACAGAGCAAAGGATTCTTATGCTGCTTTGTCTTGAGCATATTGGCAAGCTTACCACTAAATGTGGTCTTACCCGAACCCTGCAAACCGCTCATCAATATTATCGCAGGCTTGCCAGTAAGCTTGATATCTACAGCCTCGCCACCCATCAGGGCTGCCAACTCGTCGTGAACAATCTTCACCATCAATTGGCCTGGCTTTACCGCTGTTAGCACGTTCATACCCAATGCCTTCTTCTTAACATCGTCGGTAAACGACTTTGCTACCTTATAGTTTACATCGGCATCGAGCAAAGCTCTACGTACATCCTTCAGCGTTTCAGCTACATTTATCTCGGTAATCTTACCTTCACCCTTCAAAATCTTGAACGAGCGTTCAAGGCGGTCACTTAAATTTTCGAACATTTTTTCTTGCTATTATTTTAGATGGTGGTAATATCTCAGTACTCACCTTATAGTATTTTTGCGCAAAATTAATACTGTCTCTTATACACATCTGACGCTGCCGACGAACTCTAGGGTGTAG
>OBIB01000351.1_pt1 | contig 18296 bp, 9 predicted proteins | sample 1496261 | NCBI WGS metagenome assembly OBIB01 (sample SAMN05065771, study PRJEB22554) | human gut metagenome | biome: ENVO:2100002; feature: ENVO:00000062; material: ENVO:00002003 | host: Homo sapiens | place: USA
TGCAACACCTTTTGGGGCTATTATAGCCTTGTTCTTATAGTTTTTTATGTCTTTTATTCTATCTTCCAGTCTGTGATGTTGTGCGTTGCCATATCAAAGTTGATACCCACTTTCACGATAGGCAGACCGGTAAGAGCAAATCGCTTGGGGTATTCTTTCAGGTCTATCTGCTTCATCGCAACACTTGCATCCTGATTTAGCTTCAGCTCCACGATATAAAGATGGGTGGATGAGCGAAGTACCATATCTACTCTGCCCTTTGGTGTGCGAACCTCAACATCTACCATATAGGCAGAGAGCAGGGTGAAAATGACAAACAGCATCTGCTGGTAATGACCCTCATAGTCGGTATTGTCGCAATAGGGTACGGTGGCAAGGAATGTCTGGAGATGCTGCAATGCCAGCTCCATGTCTTCCTTGTTCAGGGCACGAGCCATGTTACGAACGGTATTGTTGGTGGCTACCGTATTAGGAGTGACATAATAAGGTATGAGTGCCTTGGTTAATCCGATGCGCACTTCCCTGTTGGGAATGCCTAGGAAATATGAATCATACTCCTTGTCATAACCCTTGATGGTGATATATCCGCTCTGATAGAGGAGAGGAGTGAGGGTGGTCATCGTTCCGGCTTCTGTAGGCGCATCAAAGTCGGAGGCATCAGCTTCCATTCCTTCGGCAAAGTCGGTGTATGCCGTATCGTACTCCTTCATCATGTTGATGAGGTAAGTTGGCGTGCCTGAGGTAAACCAATAATAATCCAAATTACCATTGGTCATTGCATTGAGCAGGCTGAAAGGATTGAATACATCTGGCGAATTGGCTGAGAAATGATAACCATCATAATATTCACGAAGAGCAGTAATTGTTTCTTCCCTATTTTTCCCTAATTTCTCTCCCAATGCATCAATGTCTGCCGACATCTGGGTAAGCAGTTCTTCCTGTGTAATGCCGCAAATTCCTGCGTATTCAGGCAGCATACTCACATTGCTGATATTGTTCAGCTCGCTGAAGATACTGAGTTGTGAGAACTTGGTGATGCCAGTCAAGAAGACAAAGCGGAGATAAGGCTCGCATTTTTTCAATGGACTATAGAAATTGCGCATTTCTTCACGAAGCACTTTTAGCTTGTCTGTCTCATGTACTACATCCAGCAAAGGGGCATCGTATTCGTCTATGACAACTACTACCTGCTTGCCTGTTTGTCTGTAGAGGGTGTCTATCAGGTTGTTTAGCCTGATGTTGGGGTCTATATGGTCACTCTTTACGCCAAATCGTTCCTCATTATTCTTTAGAATGAAAAGGAGATAACGACGTAGAGCATCTATATCCAAATGTTTGCCACCAGACATGTCAAAGTGAAGCACAGGATATTCTGTCCACTCTTTCTCTAGCTTCTCAATGGCAAGTCCCTTGAAGAGTTCCTTCTTGCCCTCAAAATAGCTTTGGAAAGTGGATGTTAACAACGACTTGCCGAAACGGCGTGGACGGCTCAAGAAGAAATGCTTGCCACCGCCATGAGTCATGCGATAGATGTATTCCGTCTTGTCAACATACAGCAGATTACGATTGATAATCTCTGAAAATGTCTGGATTCCCACTGGGTATAATTTCAATGCTGCCATCTTCCTAAGTGTTTGATTTTAATACTATGGTGCAAAAGTAATACATTTATTTGAGATTCCAAAACTTTTCATTACTTTTTTTTGTCTCGCCATTGGTGAGGGGGAGACCTGTTACTCACGTAGAATGAGCTTATTCGGATGCTAAAGTACAAATAATATTCGGAAAAACGATACAAAATATCTTGTTTTTTACAATAAATTACGAATTGTATCATTTTTGCTTGATATGATAGCAAAATGCAATGTTTGTGTGTTTAAATACTTTTAAATTGTTATGCCCAGTGTTAATGCTGTGCAAAATGCAAGTAAACCTTCTTTTATTCTAGCAAAAAGTTGTAATTTTGCAGCCGAAACGTAACATTATGTTAGAAATAACCGTAAAAGAAAGGAAAAGATATTATGTGTGGAATCGTATCTATCTTCAATATTCAGGAGCAGACTCCTGAATTGCGACAGCAAGCACTTCGTATGAGCCAGAAGATCCGCCATCGCGGACCGGACTGGAGCGGCATCTATTGTGGTGGTTCCGCTATCCTGGCACATGAGCGTCTGAGCATCGTTGACCCAGAAAGTGGTCGCCAACCTTTGTTTGCACCAGATAAGAAACAGGTGCTTGCCGTAAACGGTGAGATTTACAATCATCAGGACATCCGTGCCCGCTTTGCCGGTAAATACCAGTATCAGACGGGTTCCGACTGCGAGGTGATTCTTTCTCTCTATCGTGAGATGCGAGCAGATTCCGACTTTGATACCTTAATATATAAAGGTGAGGATGCACTCCACGCCCGTATCACCAAGATGCTCGAAGAGCTGAACGGCATCTTTGCCTTCGCCCTTTACGATGCTGAGCGTGATGAATTCCTCATCGCCCGCGACCCTATCGGTGTCATTCCTCTTTATATTGGTTATGATAAGGATGGAAAAGTGCTGGTAGCAAGCGAATTGAAGGCTCTGGAAGGTCAGTGCGACCACTACGAGCCATTCCTCCCGGGTCATTATTACTATAGCAAGAACCCTGGCATGAAGCGCTACTACACCCGCGACTGGTTTGAGTATGCTGCCATGCAGAAGAAATATCAGATAGATGATACTCAGAAGGCTGAAGCCCAGCTGAAGGATGCGGAACCTCAGGAAGAGGCTGCCGTGAAGGAGATTCACGATGCCCTGGAGGCTTCGGTAAAGCGCCAGCTGATGAGCGATGTGCCTTACGGCGTATTGCTGAGCGGCGGTCTTGATTCATCTGTCATCTCTGCCATAGCCGAGAAATATTCTTCTACCCGTGTGGAGAACGGTGGCGAGACCAAGGCCTACTGGCCACGTCTGCACTCCTTTGCCGTGGGCTTGAAGGGTGCGCCTGATTTGGCAAAGGCACGACTGGTAGCCGAGCACATCGGAACCGTGCATCACGAAATCAACTACACCATCCAGGAAGGTTTGGATGCCATCCGTGATGTCATCTACTTCATCGAGACCTACGATGTAACCACCGTGCGTGCCTCTACCCCGATGTATCTGCTGGCGAGAGTGATTCGCAGCATGGGTATCAAGATGGTGCTTTCGGGCGAGGGTGCCGACGAGGTGTTCGGAGGCTATCTCTACTTCCACAAGGCACCGGATGCCAAGGCTTTCCACGAGGAAACCGTGCGCAAGCTGGGCAAACTCTATCTCTACGATTGTCTGAGAGCCAACAAGAGTCTGGCAGCATGGGGCATCGAGGGCCGTGTGCCTTTCCTGGATAAGGAGTTCCTGGATGTAGCGATGGGTATGAACCCTGTGCTGAAGATGTGTCCGGATAAGACCATCGAGAAAAAGGTGGTTCGTGAGGCATTCGCCGATTTGCTTCCGGAGGAAGTGGCATGGCGCCAGAAGGAGCAGTTCTCCGATGGTGTGGGCTATTCATGGATTGATACCCTGAAGCAGATTACGGCTTCTGCCGTTAGCGATGAGCAGATGGCGCATGCTGCCGAGCGATTCCCTATCAACCCTCCACAGAACAAGGAGGAGTACTATTATCGCTCTATCTTCGCCGAGCATTTCCCAAGCGACAGTGCTGCCAAGAGTGTGCCTAGCGTTCCTAGCGTGGCATGTTCTACAGCCGAAGCCCTTGCCTGGGATGCCTCTTTCAAGAACCAGAACGACCCTAGCGGAAGAGCCGTGGCGGGAGTTCATGAGCAGGCGTATAAATAGTCAACATAAAATGATGATATATAGATAGTTATAAATAACCGATATAAAACGAACAAGAAATGGAAAAAGGATTGTACAGTTCAGCCTATGAGCACGATGCGTGTGGCGTAGGTATGGTGGTGAATATCCACGGTAACAAGAGTCATGAGCTGGTCGATAACGCCTTGAAGGTCCTCGAGAATATGCGCCATCGTGGTGCTGAGGGTGCCGATAACAAGACGGGTGATGGTGCCGGTATCATGCTCCAGATTCCACATGAGTTTATTCTTCTTCAGGGTATCCCTGTGCCTGAGAAGGGAAAATACGGAACGGGTCTCGTCTTCTTGCCTAAGGACGAGAAGAAGCAGCAGGATATCCTCTCTATCATGATCGAGGAAATTGAGCGCGAGGGATTGCAGCTGATGCACCTGCGCAATGTGCCTACCAACCCTGACTGTCTGGGTGAGGCTGCATTGAGCAACGAACCTGCCATCAAACAGGTGTTCATCACAGGCGTTACCGATGATAAGGTGCCTGTCTTCGAGCGCACCCTCTATCTCATCCGCAAGCGTATCGAGAAACGAATCAGCGATCCTGATTTCTATATCTGTTCGTTGTCTAATTCGAACATCGTATATAAGGGTATGTTGAGCAGCCTCCAGCTGCGTCAATATTATCCTGATTTGACCAATAATTATTTTACAAGCGGTCTGGCTCTGGTTCACTCCCGCTTCTCTACCAACACCTTCCCAACATGGAGTCTGGCTCAGCCATTCCGTCTCCTTGCCCACAATGGTGAGATCAACACCATCCGTGGAAACCGTGCCTGGATGAAGGCTCGTGAGAGTGTGTTGAGCAGCGAGGCTCTGGGCGATATCCGTGAGATTTCTCCTATCGTTCAGCCTGATATGAGTGACTCAGCAAGTCTCGACAATGTCTTCGAGTTCTTCGTGATGAGCGGTCTGTCATTGCCTCACGCCATGGCAGTCATGGTGCCTGAGAGCTTCAACGACAAGAACCCTATCTCTGAGGATCTGAAGGCTTTCTATGAGTATCACTCTATCCTGATGGAGCCATGGGATGGTCCTGCCGCCCTGCTCTTCAGCGATGGCCGCTATGCCGGTGGTATGCTCGATAGAAACGGTCTGCGCCCTGCACGCTACACCATCACCAAGAACGATATGATGGTGGTAGCTTCTGAGGTGGGCGTGATGGATTTCGACCCAACTGAGATTGCCGAGAAGGGACGCTTGCAGCCGGGTAAGATTCTCCTGATTGATACCCAGGAAGGCAAGATTTACTATGATGGCGAAATCAAGGAGCGCCTGGCTGAGCAGCATCCTTACCGCCAGTGGCTGAACACCAACCGTATAGAACTGGAAAAGCTGCGCAGCGGACGAAAAGTGGAAAATGGTGTGGAAAACCTTACTCGCAAGGAATTGGAGTTTGGTTTTGGCGAGGAAGACATCGACGGTACCATCATTCCGATGGCTACAAAGGGTCAGGAGCCTACTGCATCTATGGGTAATGATACCCCGCTTGCCGTGCTTTCCGACCAGCCACAGATCTTCTTCAACTACTTCCGTCAGCAGTTTGCTCAGGTTACCAACCCTGCCATCGACTCCATCCGTGAGAACCTCGTGATGAGTCTTACCGAGTATATCGGTAGAGTAGGTTCCGGCATTCTGAACCCGGACGAGAGCAACTGCAAGATGGTTCGCTTGCCACATCCTATCCTGACCAATACCCAGCTGGATATCCTTCAGAATATCCGCTACAAGGGATTCAATACAGTAAAACTCCACATGCTCTTCGAAACCGCCAAGGGCGAAGAAGGATTGCATGAGGCTCTGGATGAACTCTGCAAGCAGGCAGCACAGAGCGTGGATGATGGTTATAACTACATCATCCTGAGCGACCGTGGCGTGGATGAGACCCATGCTGCCATTCCATCTCTGCTCGCCGTAAGCGCCGTACATCATTATTTGATTGATGCCGGCAAGCGTGTGCAGACTGCCCTCATCGTTGAGAGCGGTGAAATTCGTGAGGTAATGCACGCAGCCCTCTTGCTGGGTTACGGTGCATCAGCCCTCTGTCCATACTTGACATACGCCATCCTCGACGACCTGGTAAAGAAGGGAAAGATTCAGGAGGATTACCATACAGCCGAGCAGAACTACATCAAGGCTGTGAAGAAGGGCTTGTTCAAGATTATGGCTAAGATGGGTATCTCTACCATCCGAAGCTATCGTGGTGCCAAGATCTTCGAGAGCATCGGTTTGAGCGAGAGCCTTCTGAAGAGCTACTTCGGAACAGAGGTGAGCACCATCGGCGGTATCGGACTCGAGACCATCGCCCGTGATGCCATCCGCCTGCACGACAAGGCATTCGAGACCAAGAAGCTCGACTTCCTGCCAAGTATGGGACAGTTCCACTACCGCAAGGATGGTATCAAGCACGCTTGGAACCCAGAGACCATCGCCACCCTGCAGCTCGCAACCCGCAAGGGCGATTACGATCTCTTCAAGAAATATACACATCTCGTTGACGATAAGCAGGAGCCTATCTTCATCCGCGACTTCTTCAGCTTCCGCAAGAATCCTATCTCTATAGATAAGGTGGAGCCGGTAGAGGAAATCGTCAAGCACTTCGTTACCGGTGCGATGAGTTTCGGTGCCCTCTCTAAGGAGGCTCACGAGGCAATGGCACTCGCCATGAACGCCCTGGGCGCCCGAAGCAATACCGGTGAAGGTGGTGAGGATAACGAGCGATTCCATTCTACACAGGATGGCATCAGCCTCTCCAGCAAGACCAAGCAGGTGGCTTCCGGTCGATTCGGTGTGACTACAGAATATTTGGTAAATGCAGAGGAAATCCAGATCAAGGTGGCACAGGGTGCTAAACCGGGTGAGGGTGGTCAGTTGCCTGGCTTCAAGGTCAACGAGGTCATCGCCAAGACCCGTCACTCTATCCCTGGCATCAGTCTGATTTCTCCTCCACCTCATCACGATATCTACAGTATCGAGGATTTGGCTCAGCTCATCTTCGACCTCAAGAATGTGAACCCTAAGGCTGCTATCTCTGTCAAATTGGTGGCTGAGAGTGGTGTGGGTACCATCGCTGCCGGTGTGGCTAAGGCGAAGGCTGACCTCATCGTTATCTCTGGTGCTGAGGGTGGTACAGGTGCCAGCCCTGCATCCAGCATGCGTTTCGCAGGTATCTCTCCTGAAATCGGACTTTCTGAAACCCAGCAGACTCTGGTGAAGAACGGTCTTCGCGGTCAGGTTCGCCTGCAGGTGGATGGTCAGTTGAAGAGCGGTCGCGACATCATCCTGATGGCTTTGCTCGGTGCTGAGGAATTCAGTTTCGGTACTGCCGCCCTCATCGTCTTGGGTTGTGTCATGATGCGTAAGTGTAACCTGAATACCTGTCCTATGGGTGTTGCCACACAGGATCCTAAGCTCCGTGCGCACTTCCGTGGCAGCTACAAGTACCTCATCAACTACTTCCGCTTCCTCGCCGAGGAGGTTCGTGAGTATCTGGCAGAGATGGGTTACACCTCATTGAACGATATCATCGGTCATACCGAGCTCATCGTCCGCAAGAAGGATGAGGAGATTGTTCCTACTGAGGGTGCTGATGCCGTAGAGCCAGAGGTGGCTAAGAGCATCGAGGAAAAGGCAGACTTGCTCGATTTCTCTCGTCTCTTGCATCGTGAGACAGGTCATTGCTCGCTCTATCATACTACCGAGCAGATCCATGATCTCGACAATGTGCTCGACCAGCAGTTGATTCGTGGTGCACAGCGTGCCATCGAGAATCAGGAAGAAGTGAACCTCGATTTTTCCATCAAGAATACCGACCGTGCTGCCGGTGTGATGCTGAGCGGTATGATTGCCGAGAAATATGGTGAGGCTGGTCTTCCAGACAAGACCGTGAACGTGAAGTTCAAGGGTTCTGCAGGTCAGAGCTTCGGTGCCTTCCTGGTGAAGGGAGTAGATTTCAAGCTCGAGGGTGAGACCAATGACTATTTCGCCAAGGGACTTTCAGGAGGTCGTGTTTCCATCCTTCCTCCTATCCGCAGCAACTTCTCTGCCGAGGATAACATCATCGCCGGTAACACCGGATTGTATGGTGCCACAAGCGGTGAGTTGTATATCAATGGTAAGGTAGGCGAGCGCTTCGGTGTTCGTAACTCCGGTGCCATCGCCGTGATTGAGGGTGCTGGCGACCACTGCTGCGAGTACATGACGGGCGGTAGAGTAGTAGTGCTCGGTGAAACCGGCCGTAACTTCGCCGCTGGTATGAGTGGTGGTGTTGCCTACGTATGGGATAAGAACCACAACTTCGATTACTTCTGTAACATGGATATGGTGGAGATCAATCTAGTGGAGGACAGCACCTATCGCAAGGAGTTGCACGAGCTGATCCGTCAGCATTATCTCTATACAGGCAGTAAGCTTGCCCGTACCATGCTCGATGACTGGAACCACTACGTAGAGGATTTCATCCAGGTAGTGCCAATCGAGTACAAGCGAGTTCTCCAGGAGGAGCAGGTAAAGAAGTTGCAGCAGAAGATTGCGGATATGCAGCGAGATTATTAATAGTTAACAGTTAATAGTTTATAAATAGTTAACAGTTAATAGTTTATAGTTGATAGGGACTTCCGTGCTCAAGGGCGTTAGCCTCTATAAACTATAAACTATAAATTATAAACTATAAATTATGAACTATAAATTATAAACTGAATATAACGATGGGAAATCCAAAAGCATTTTTGACTATACCTCGCAAGGAAGCAGGTTATAGACCAATTCACGATAGAATCCTCGACTTCAGCGAGGTAGAACAGACTTTGAATAGCAACGACCGCCGACAGCAGGCTTCCCGTTGCATGGATTGTGGCGTGCCTTTCTGCCACTGGGCTTGTCCGCTGGGCAACAAGGCACCGGAGTGGAATGATGCCCTCTACAAGGGCGACTGGGAGTTGGCTTACCGTCTCCTCAATTCCACCAACGACTTCCCGGAGTTCACTGGACGCATCTGTCCTGCACTCTGCGAGAAGGCTTGTATCCTGAATCTCATGGATCATGAACCAACCACCAACCGTGAGGATGAGTGCGCCATCGTGGAGCACGCCTTCTCTGAGGATTACGTGCATGTTGAGATTCCTGAGCGTAATGGTAAGACGGTGGCTGTCATCGGTGCCGGTCCTGCGGGACTGGTTGCTGCCAACCAGTTGAACCACATGGGATATAAGGTAACAGTGTTCGAGGCTCGTGAGAATGCCGGTGGCCTGTTGCGTTACGGTATTCCTAACTTCAAGCTCAACAAGAGCATCATCGATCGCCGTCTCCGTCTTCTCGAAGAGGAGGGCATCGAGTTCAGATATAATCAGCAGATTGATGTTACCAAGTTGCCAGAAGGCTTCGATGCCTACGTGGTATCTACCGGTACACCGACAGCCCGCGACCTGAAGATTCCAGGAAGAGAGCTGAAGGGTGTTTATTTCGCCCTCGAACTGCTTTCTCAGCAGAACCGTATCCTCGCCGGCATGGAGTTCTCTAAGGACGAACTGGTCAACTGCAAGGGCAAGGATGTATTGGTAATTGGTGGTGGTGATACCGGTTCCGACTGCATCGGTACCGCTCATCGCCAGGGTTGCAAGAGCGTAACCCAGATAGAAATCATGCCTAAGCCAGTGGAAGGACCAGAGGATCCTAAGAATCCTTGGCCAAACTGGCCTCGCACCCTGAAGACCACCTCAAGTCATGAGGAAGGTTGTACCCGCCGCTGGAACATCAACTCTCTGGAGTTCCTGGGAAAGAACGGCAAGCTGACAGGTGTGAAGGTTCAGCCTATCGACTGGAAGCCAAACCCAGAGGGTGGTCGCCCGCTGATGGTAGAGGCAGGCGAGCCGGAAATCATCAAGGCAGAGGCTGTATTCCTGGCAATGGGCTTCCTGAAGCCACAGCAGCCAGAGTTTGCCGAGAATGTATTCGTGGCAGGCGATGCCGCCAGCGGCGCCTCTCTGGTGGTTCGTGCCATGGCAAGCGGCAGAAAGATCGCAGCCCAGGTAGATAAGTTCCTGAGCAAGTAAAATCGGTTATTTTTAACTATAAGTGCAGGGAGGTTAATCTCAGTGATGAGGTTTTCCTCCCTTTTTCGTGAATAATCCCCCATTCTCCCCCCAAGAATTTGGTAATCTCAAATAAAAAGTGTAAATTTGCACTCAATATTTCAACTAATAATAATTAAACTAGCAAATCAGCAGAAAATGAAAAAGAAATTATCAGCCGTTCTTCTGGCGTTGGCAGCCTTTATGCCAACGACCGCACAGAATTTAGTAAAGGGCGATTACGGTTATCTCTACTGTCACATGAGCGACAAGGGAGAGTGGACCGCCTACGCCGTATCACGTGATGGCTACAACTATCAGGACATCAACGATGGCAACCCAATCTTCAACCCTGAAGAGCACGCCCGCATCGAAGGCGGTACCCGCGATGCCTACATCACCCGCATGCACAATGGCAAGGGCTACATCATGGTTACCACCGATATGTGCGTGCGCAAGAGCCACAAGTGGGATAACTACGGCATCGACCTCCTGAAGAGCAAGGACCTGAAAAACTGGACCAGCGTTACCTTCGATTACCGTAAGGGTATGCAGAACTTCTGCGATGCTGCCACAGCCAAGTCTCCATACAAGGACTGGAGCACCATCAACCGTGTGTGGGCACCTCAAATCTTCTGGGATCCTGACTACCGTTGGGAAAACGGCGAAAAGGGCGGATACATGATCTACTATTCCATGCTCAACCGTGCAGAGGAGAAGTACGACCGCATGTACTACAGCTATGCCGACAAGACCTTCACCAAGCTCACCACACCCAAGCTGCTCTTCGACTGGGGCTATGCTACCATCGATGCTGACATCAACTTCCTGAAGAGCGATGGGCTCTACCACATGCTCATCAAGAAAGAGGGTGGAAAACCGGGCATCTACACTGCCACCAGCAAGTATCTGAACCATGGCTGGGGTGAGCCTGTAGAGAACGATTATGTAAGCTTCGAAGGCCGCAAGAACTGCGAGGGTAGCTCTGCCTTCCAGCTCATCGGTGATGATACCTGGCGCGTGGCATACATCCAGTATCACGATAATCCGAAGCACTATCGCATCTGCAAGGCAGACAAGTATCTCCGCAATTTCTCCGACCCTGTGGATATCAAGGGCGTAACCGGTCCGCAGCACGGCAGTTTCATGCGAATCACCAAGAAGGAGTACAATAGTCTCCTAAAATGGGATAAGGAATTAAAAAATAAGAAAAAATAGGGGATTTCTCGAAAAAAAGTAGTAACTTTGCCACGAAATTTCAGAATTGACATAAATAATAAGTATCTAGGAATCAAAAAGAGATCATAATTATATGAAGAAACGTTTCGGAATCATCGTGGCAGCGTTACTGACTGCTACTCTTTCTTTCGCTCAATCTGCCGACTATCCTTGTGTAGAGGGTAGCACGGGCAATAAGGATGATAAGAATATCCTCAACCATCTGGATGGATCTATCACTTTGGGTACCACCGGTCTAGGTGTGGATTTGGCAATGCCTATCGGCAACCGTGTGCAGGTGCGCACAGGTTTCTCCTTCTTCCCTCATTATGAGCAGACCATGCACTTTGGTGTGGAAGTAGGCGACGATAGCGATCCTGCTGTTCAGGACGAGAAGTTCAACAAGCTCTCGCAGACCCTGAACGAGATGTTCGCCTTCGAGGTGGACCGCAATGTGGATATGAAGGGAAAGCCAACCATGAAGAACTTCAAACTGCTGGTGGATGTCTTTCCATTCCAGAATAAGCACTGGCACGTAACTGGCGGTTTCTATTGGGGACCTTCTACCGTGGCAAAGGCTGAGAACGCAGCCTATGACGGTACTTCGCTGGTGAGCGTGGCTATCTACAATAATCTCTACGATCGTGTAAAGGCTTCCTATGAGTCAATCAGGAATATGATGGAGGGCGATCCTACAGACCCGATACCATACATCAAAATCAATGGTCAGGAGTTCTTTGCCGGTGAGGATCTATATAATAAATTCCAGAGTTATGGACGAATGGGTGTCCATCTGGGTGATAAGAAGGATGGTACTTCTTATATCATGGAGCCGGATGCCGACAACATGGTATCTTGCAAGATTAAGGTGAACAGCTTCCGTCCTTATTTCGGTTTCGGATATGGCGGAAAGCTCTCTAACCGCAGCGACCGCAACTGGATTTCCTTCGATTGCGGAGCGATGTTCTGGGGCGGTACGCCTAAGGTCATTACCCATGATGGGATGAACCTGGCTACGGATGTAGATAATATTGATGGCAAGGTAGGGGATTACGTGAAATTCTTCAAGGGAGTGAAGGTTTTCCCAGTGTTGGAGTTGCGTCTTACCCATCGTATCTTCTAGAATAAGATTTGAAATCATATAAAAAGGATGCTTTCACAAGGCGTGAGAGCATCCTTTTTTATGTTTGTACAAACTGTATGGTATTTGTATTGTATTGCTTATTTTACTACAACTTTCTTTCCCTTGAACACGTAGATGCCCTCAGGAAGGCCTTTTGTAGAAGTAGCTGCTTCTTTTACAATCATACCCTTGAGATTGTAGATCTTGGCAGGCTTGTTGCTGTCCTCCTGATTGATTTCTACAATTCCTGCAGGATCTCCATCAGCATAGAGCTTCAACTCTGTTGGTGTGGCTGCATTTACAGCAACATAGGCTGTATTATGAGGGATAGCCTTCACGATAGGGTACTCGTAGTTGTATTTAGAGATATACTTCTTGGTCATGATATCTGCCATGTAAGTATCTGCATTGTTCAGCTCCAGCTTTCCATCTTTGTTTACGCCAAGCACACGCATGGTTGATGCGTTGAATGGAGTGCAGTTGAAATGGTCGGTGGCTCTTTCGCCCATGCCGAAATAAACGCCTGTCAGTTTGTTGTCTTTAATCGCTGCTGGCGAAGAGGCTTCAACCTTTAACTTGTTCTGGCTAGGGTCGATAGAAGAACACTCGATGATGACTGGAGTCTTTCCTGGTACAACACCTGTAATCTCCTTGTAGGTGGCTACGCCATTGTCCTGGATGGCGTTGATGTAATATACCTTCATGCCTGTAGAGTAACAGCTGAATGGGAACTCGGCAAAGAAGGTGGCATAATACTTGCCATTTGACTCAACAGCAGGTTTTACACCCAGATAGTTGTCTTCTGTATCTACTGGCTTGATATACCAGGTCTTGTATGTTTGGTTGATGGTCTGTACATAACTCTGGTCCTTTCCGTTAAAGAAGTCATTCTCATCAGAGAGGAACAATACCTGACCGTGGTCTGTCTGCCAGGCTCTGTAGGTGCCATCGTTCAACTTTGACAGGTTTACATAATAATTAATCATGTTATGGACATTGGCACCCTGGGCACTGATGTTGTAGCTGATGCCGGAAATGTTTTCGATGTAGAAAATGGTTCCTGGATCAGTAACAACCTCATCTACGTTTTTCTTGGTTACCAAGGCTCCTGCATCCACTGAGTTGGATGGGAGATCCACACCCGTGCTGTGGTTGTCGCTCAACGACATGTATCTTTGGGTACCTGTGTTCTGTACACGATAGTAGCCCTTGCCGGTGAATTGAGCGTGTGCTGATAATCCTGAGATACAAGCTAATGCTATTGAAAGAATGAATTTATTCATAAAAGATTTTCTTTATAATATAAAAATAACCGATTTCCATGCGATATCACATTGGGTAGAGATAAGGATGAAAATCGGTTATATTATTATTTATTGTGTCTTATAACCTGCAACAAGCTGATTACTTAGCAATACAGATAGTAACACGGTTCATATCGTTCTCCTCGAATGGCTGAACGCGTGAACCCATTGACTTCTTGATCATGCGGCTCTTAGCAACACCCTTAGCTGCGAGTGTGTTGTAAACTGTCTGAGCACGGCGAGCAGCAATCTTATCGTTGAATGCAGCGCTACCTGTACCCTTGTCAGCATAACCTGTCAATGTGATCTTTGCATCTGGATTCTCCTTCATGAAGGTAACGATCTCAGCAATCTTTGTAGTCTGTGACTTTGCGATGTTTGAGTTACCGATTGGGAAGAAGATATCACGACGGAAGTTCTCATCTACAGCCTCCTGCTTGGTCTCTGTCTTAGGAGCTGGTGCTGGAGCTGGCTTCTCGATGATACGCTCGATAATCTTCTCTACTGGCTTTGGAGCTGGGATAGTCTTGGTTGTATAAGTCTTGCCGAAAGCTACCTTCACACCTACCAATGCGTTGAAGTACCAGTCTGGGTTACCTGCACGCTTTGAGTTGTACTTGTCGCTCAATGTGTTGGCAGAAATCTCTGCACCGAGCTTTACCTTGTCGCTCAGGCGGAAATCTACGTTAGCACCTACGCGAGCTACGAAACGAGCCTTTGTACCCTCGCCGTTTGCATCCTTCCAGAGGTATGCCAATGGCTGCTGCTTGTAGTCTTTTGACAATGTAGCGTAGTGACCTGCGATATTATTGTTAGCGGTAGCTGCCTCGTCGTTGCCCCAAGCAACGTTGGCACCGATACCACCGAATACGCCAACCTCTACCAAGCGGTTTGGATTGTACTCACAGAAGAGATTTGTAAGGTTGAATGTAGCGTCAACCATTGGAGCGACATAGTTCCACTTCCACTTCTGCTGGTCCATACCTTCTACGTTCCAGCCGGCCTTGCTCTGCCATGCATTGATAGAAAGACGAGCACCTACTACCTTATTGAAGTTGTAACCTACGCCAATCTGTGCGTTTGGTGAAAGCAACTTTCCGAAACCAATTTCGCCCAATGTGTACTGACCACCAATCTGTACCTGGCCATACCAGTGTGGGTTGAAGACATTAACAGTCTTTGCTTCCTGGGCAGAAGCAGCTGTGCAACCCATTGCCAATAAACCTGACAATAATATACTCTTAAATTTCATAATCTAATTCTATTTAAAATTATTTTAATAAGATTCATGTGGGAGTGGCAACCCCATGAGACTGCCACTCACATAAGTCTTCTTAAATTATTTTACGACCTTAACGTAGAACGTCTTTGCTACCTTAACACCTGAGTAGTCAACTGCCTCGTAAGTAATCTCGTAATCACCTGCCTTATCAGCCTCGAAGCCAATCTTGTGGAGGTTACCATCGATTATCTTGTTCAAGTTAACACCAGATACATGAGCACCTGTAGGAGTCTTTGTAACGTGTACATACTTCTTGTAAGCAGGAGCGAGGATTTCGCCAGTGTAAGAGCTTGCTACGAATACTGTAGAAGCCTTGCCACCCTGCAACTTCAAGTAAGAAGCACCCTCTTTCTCGCGTGCGAGCTGGTTCCAGTTGCCATTGCTTGTTACATAGAACATAGCTGGCTGGAGAAGTGAGTTAGACTTGCGGAGCAAGTTCTCGAACTTCTGGATGAACTTGTTGATACCTGCGATGTAACGACCATCGATAATCTCAGCATAGTTCTGAACCTTGTCAACGATGCCGTTTACATTACCAATCATGTTGCCAACCTGGCTGTTGATGTTAGCAATGATCTTGTTGAACTCATCCATTGGAATCTCAACATCGTAGGTCGCATCCTTTGTTTTAGATGTATCAAGTGTAACCTTTAAATCTTTAGGATCAATCTTGATGTTACCAATGGCAACATCTACCTTTGCTGTAGTATTCTTCTCAAGTTCACTGAGGTCAAAGGTTACCTTGCCATCTTTGCCAAGTTCACCCGTTAATGTTTTCTGACCGAATGAGATAGTACCATTTTTAACATCTACTGTTGGAGCCTTAACTTCACCATCAATAGAAACCTTGATACTGTCAAGATCAGGCATGCCCTTCAATGTAACAGAAGTCTTTACAGTACCCATACCCTCGATTGGTGTCCAGTTGAACTTATAGTCGTTGAAGTTAATCTTAGACTGGAGAGTTGGGAATGAAGGAAGATCCAAGTTCTTCAAAGTCTGGTTGTCCTTCAAGAAGTTGTAAGATACAGGCTTGATAGCTGTAGCTGCCAAACTCATCTTAGATGTGATAGTACGAGTCTGCTCCTTGCCATTAGCATCAGTATATGTCTGCTCAGCCTGGAGAGCGTAAGCTGTCAAACGGTTGTTGAATGTCTTAGCGATTGTTGTTGCAGCATCGCCGATATTCAAACGTGTTGTGCTTGGCTGACGGAGCTTGTCGAGTACGTTCTTTGCAACATCCTTCAATGCAGCAGCATCAGAAGATGTCCAAGTCTTAGCAGCATCCAAGTTGTCCTTGTTCAAGTTGATCTTGATAGCATACAAGTTGCTGTTACCAGCACGGCTGATACCATACTTCAATACGCGGTTAGACTTAACAACAGTTGCTGTGAATGGAGCCTCGTTGCCCTGGCTGTCTACAACCTTCAAAGTGCAACCTGTGAAGTCAACGTTAGATGGGTTCAATGTTGCATAAACAACACCTGCGTTCTCACCTGATTTCTCGTCAATCAAGAGCTGGTTCTTGTTAATTGTGCAATCACCCAAGTTAGCTGTTGCTGCAGATGTACCATAGTATGTGCCCAAGATGTGAGCCTCTGCGCCCAAGAATGAGAAGTTCTCATAACCAGTGATAGGGCTCTCTGTTGCCTGAAGCTCAATACCTGTCAACATGTTCATCATCTTGTCGAACAACTGGTTCAACTTGATGTTGATGCTGTCAATCTGAGCCTGGACTCTTGCTTCGAGTTCCTGGTCTGCCTTCTTGTAAGCTGCATCCATGTCGCTTACCTTACCATTAAGAACGTCGAAATCCTCCTGAGATACCTTCTTTGCCAATTCTGTCTTGATAGAATCGACATTTGCCTTGATACCCTTGATATCCTCTTTGTTCTTCTCAACCTGAGCCTTAACTGCTTCAAAGTCAGCTGTGTCAACCTTTGCGTCGAGCTTGGTATTCAAGCTTTCAACAGCTTCATTAAGTGTAAGCTGACCTTGCTTAACGAGGTCGAGTGCCTCCTCGTCGAGAGCCAAACGGCTATCCAAGTCATTATACAAGTTGAACAGGTTGGTAATCATCTGAGAACAGTTGGTCTCAAGATTATCCAACAATGTAGCCAACTCATCAATACGCTGACCGTTAGCAGCAATATTCTGAGTGTTTGTGCTCACCTTATTGGTGAGTTCATCAATAGCAGTCTTGTTGCTATTTGCAAGAGTTCTAACTGCAGAAATCTGTTCGGCCAAATTAGCGTCTGCTGCTACGAGCTCATTCTTAAGCTTTGTAATTTCTGCATCTGTGTATGCATTTGCATTTGTTGCTGCTTGCTGAGCTGCTGCCAATGCTTTATCTGCTGTAGTTTGAGCTGCAGTAATAGCTGTCTGAGCAGTTCCTAACTTTGTTTCCAAAGTGCTGATATTGGTCTGCAAATTGCTAATCTGAGTCTGGACAGCTCCTGTAGGATCTGTAGTCTCCTTCTTCAGTTTGTCCAAATCCTTCTGCAATTGTGTAACATTTCCATTCAAGGTGTTAATGTAACCTTGGAACTCTGTTGCATGATTCTTAAGCTGGTCTGCAATAGAACCAGTTACCTCGTACGCTGCATCGCTCTCGTGGTCTGTACAAGACACGAAAGTGCTAGCTCCGCCCATCAACAAGGCAGAGAAGAGCAAAATACTAGTTAATTGTCTTTTCATTTTTATAAAAAATTTAATTAAACTTATGTTGTCTAACTCTAGTGTCGAGCCGCTTATGACCTTCATGACAAAGTAGCATTGAATTGCGATTGTATTTAGGTCACGCACTGACTCTCTTATCTATATTTAATTCTTAGCCTTTCTTCTGTTTATTCCTTTCTATTACCAAATTGTATATATGCCGCTGCAAAGTTATAGCTTTTTTTTCAAATAGAAAGATTTTCAAGCATTTAAATGCGAAAAAAACGCTAATTTTTATTTTTTTTTAAGCATTCTTCCTCTCATTTTCCGCTATTTCCCTTCAAGTTAACAAAAGTTGGGTAAAAATATCTTTCTTGCCATTTGATGTATATCAGTTCGTTTCTCGTCTAGTCCAGTTTCTCTTCTCCATATACCTTATTTATATATAAAGCCCCAAAAACAGGCATTAAGCATGGGAAAATTTTCCCTTAAGGAAACTTCAAGTTTCAGTTAAGGAGACGTAGATTTTCCCTTAAGGAAAGTACATATAAAAAGTGTTTGAGAGAAGAATGAGGAAAGTTTACTGGTTATCAGTTACTTTCCTCATTTTGGTTAAAAGTGACGAGGACAGACGAAGACGGGAATACGACAAGATGAGACAGAGGAACGTTACCTATCCGTAACCTATACCCCAAATGGGGAATGTTGAGGTTCGGAAGAATGAGGAAGGTTACGAATTGAATTTGAACGCTCTGATTTATAGTGAGTTACTGATGAGTAACGTAAGATTTTTGGTTACGAACCA
>OBIB01000361.1_pt1 | contig 17947 bp, 9 predicted proteins | sample 1496261 | NCBI WGS metagenome assembly OBIB01 (sample SAMN05065771, study PRJEB22554) | human gut metagenome | biome: ENVO:2100002; feature: ENVO:00000062; material: ENVO:00002003 | host: Homo sapiens | place: USA
ACACCCTAGAGTTCGTCGGCAGCGTCAGATGTGTATAAGAGACAGTAATAATATAGTAAAGAAAAAAGAATAAAAACGGAAGTTGGACCCCCTCTTAAAAATAACTGAAACAACTGAAACTGAGACGCTTTTCAGCCCTCAGTCAGCTTTCCTCTCCCAGGCTGTTGGTCTCTTTTCCGCTGCATTCCACGAGCACTTGTCGGGCGAGGATGGCTTCTAAATTCCTTACGTCGATAACAGGAATCTTGATACTGCGTTTAGTCCTGGATAACGACCCTTCCCTTTGCCAACGCAAGAAGATCGGGAATGTCGTAACAGCGCAAGACACCAGGAATGACGTTCGACATCATGTCGTGCTGCACGGGGTGCTGAATGTAATTGCGCCAGGTCTTCAATGTGCGGGTGAGTGTGGCACCAGCCAATCGCTCGTCGAGCACAGCAGCATGCATCACTACGACTGCGTTCATTCCGTCAGCCTTGACTGTAATCTGGCGACCCTTCAACTTTTCGTCAGCCGAACAGAAATTGAGAATGGTGCGCAAATCCTGCACACGCTGACCTATGAGCGGTTTGCCTGCATGCAGGGATGTTACTGCAGAACGATACTGAGTATTCCAATACTTGGAAAGGTTGTACTCGAAAATGTCGCTCGTCTCACCAAAACCTCGCAGATCGGCGTAAACATGAATCGTGCCGTCGGAGAATGCATCACGACGATCGGTCTCTATCAGCAGACTTGCCTTTCCTGCATCAGCAAGATGGATGCAAACCTTCGACTGCTGATTGGCAACCGACGGAATCCTGACGATGACAGGAACAGGATACTGACCTTCGCAATCGAGCTGATAACGATATTCCTCCACGTCGCGCTGCGATTCGTGGCGAGTCTCAATAGCATTCCAATGATCGTTCAGTCCAGGAAGTCCCAACAGCTTTAGAATGCCATCCTTCACCTTGTCGGCCGACTGCGAACAGAAAGCCTGGCGCTGGGCTGACAGCCTGTCCATCTGTGCCTCACACTCCTGCATGGAGCTGAGCGCATCCTTGTATTCCAAGTTTACCTGTCCTGTCTTGGTGCAACGCATGTCGTCACTACGCCAATAAGTATAAGGCTTCACCTCGCCCTGTGCATCGCCCAAGAGAGCCTTGCGGAAAAAGCTTACCATCTTGTCCTGGCTGGGCTTGGGAATGGCGTGTCCGTCGTCGTAATAAAACTGTTCGGCAGCGTCGGGCGCTCCCAGCAGACTGTAGCAACGATTCGCCTCTTCATAGCCACGCAAGGCTCCCCAATGGTCAACGAAGTCGAAACGTCCGTCAAGAATCAGGAAAGGCTTTGGCGCATTCATCATCGCCATGTCGGCTATCTCGATGTGCTCGCGTCCTTCGCCCGGAATCCACTGACATCCGTCGCTTGGGCCTTGAGTCTCCAGGGTTCTTTCGCGCGACGAGAAGAACAATCCCACACAACTTGCCTTCACCCTGTCGTCGAGAGCAGCCAGATAAGACGACTGCGTGCCGCCTCCCGAGAAGCCATAACAACCAATCTTGTCGCCATCAATGTCCTTACGACTGAGCAGATAGTCGATGGCGCGGCTGTTGTCGAAAAACTCCTGTGCGGCAAGGCTGCTGCCAAGGAGGATGAAGCCCGGAGCAATGAGTGTATGCTCGGTAGTTACGCCACGGGTAAGATTTTTGCCCTGTGCATCGATGGTTTGCTGGCGCTCACCCTGTGAGAAGGGATCGACCACCATGGAAGCAATGCCGTTGACAGCCAACTGCTCAGCACTTCCCGAACCCGTGCCCTTTCCGTCGAGTCCATGTCCGCACATTTCGATGCAGGCAGGAATCTTGCCCTGCACCTTCTCGGGCAGATAAAGATGGGCTGTGACGTAACGGCCTGGCGTACTCTGAAAGACTATCTTCTCGACTATAAAGCCGTTGCCCTTCAACGAGCCCACTACCTTGGCATTGAGTTTGCCACGCTGTGGCATTTCGCCCGCCAACTGTGTAAAGCGACTGCGCAACTGGCTCACGTATTGCTGCATGGCTTCCTTCGACTGGCAAGCCTTTTCGAAAGCCTGCTGGCGCTCATAGTTCTGAGCATGAACTGGCAGCATCTCGTAGTTGTAGAGCGAGGTGGCTGTCTTGAACTTCAGAGCCTTGTAAGAGCCCTGAGCCATTGCCACCGTACCTGCAAGCACGGCGGCAACCGATAAGAAGAATCTGTTTCTATACATAGTAATATCTTTATAAATGCGAATGAAGAAGTTAGAGTAGTTGGAGAAGTTAAAGCCATATGCTTCATGGCAAAGTATTCAACCCCAAAAGTCTTGATTTTACATCTTGACAACCACTTCCATATCGCCCTCGCCTGCATCGAAGGTAAGTAAGCGCAACTTCTCGTCGTACTTCCATCCATCGACAAACTTGCCGGCTACAGTAACGAGTTTAGGCTTCTTGTCAAGGTAAACACTTACGCTGTAGTAGTGCGAAACAGGCTTGTAGTCGCCCTTAGGAGTCGTGATATTGAGTATCCACTCGTTCTGTGCCAGTCGGCTCTCCATCTTGGTGACGGCATAAACTCCCTTCTGATAATCGAGCGATTTGCCGTCGTCCTCGTACATTTCATACACCGAATGCTCGGAAGGATAGATGAGCAGCGAGATGTTGGTGTTGGGGCGCTCGTCCACGTACTGCATGGCTTCCTGACGGGGAATGATGGCTCCACGGCGCAGGAAGATAGGCATGATCTCGATAGGTGTGAGGAACGACTTGTACTGGCGTCCGCTGATGCGCTCACCTGTCCAAAAGTCGAGCCAGTCACCACCGGGGAAGTAAACAGGACGCGAGAGTGCATTCTTCACCGTTACAGGACACACCATCATGTCGCGGCCAAACATATACTGGTCTGAAATCTGATAGGTATTGACATCCTGCAGATGATCGTAGAACAAAGGTGTCATCAGCGGACGGCTGGTCTTGTACATATCCCAGGCGCTGGTGTAGATGTAAGGCAGGAGCGCATAACGCAGCGAGTCGTACTGGATGAATATTTTCTGTGCTTCCTCGCCATAAGTCCATGGCGCATGATAACGAGGATGATCCATACCGAAGAGGATGGACACAGGCGAGAACATTCCCATCTGCACCCAGCGCAGATAGAGGTCGGTGTCGTAGGCAGAATACTGCTCGAATCCACCCATACAGTGGCTCCAATAGCCGACACCAGAGAGTCCTATATTAATACCGCCACGGATGATAGGTTCAAACCACTGCCACTCCGAGCCCCAGTCGCCAGCCCAGATGAAAGGATAGCGCTGAATGCCTGCATAACCCTCGCGTGTGTGGTCGAAGCCACGCTGTCCGTTGAGCTTGGCAAAGTTCTCATAAGGTGCCTTGGCATAGGCTATAGGGAAGAGGTTGTGGGCAGCCTTCTGCTCGATGTTTGGATTGTTGTAGTTCAGAGCGCTTCCCACATCAGTCTTGAAGAACTTGGCTCCCAGGTCGGTCACTTTCTTGGCTGCATTCTTCCACCACCAGTCCACAGCCTTGTCGTCGAAGAAGTTGATGATGGCGTTGGTTCCGCCGTCCTGAATGGTGAGTCCCTTCTTCTGTGCTGTGGTGAGCAGATTGTTGCGCTTGCCGTTGTCGACCAGTGAACGAATGTGCAGACCAAACATTGCCACATGATTCTTATAGGCATGGTCGATCATGCCCTTTGGGTCTTTAAACTGATCCTGGAACTCGAAGGTACAGCCTCCGTTGCCCAACTTGGCAAAGAGGCGCCAGGTAGAGTCGAGCCACATCATGTCGAACGGAATCTTTTCCTGACGCAGGCGGTCGATGAGATTGACCACATACGTATCATTGGCCTTGCTCTCATGATGCCATGTTCCACCGCTGTACGAGCCGATGTGCAGACCATAGGCAGCACGTGGCATAAGAGGCGCCACGCCCGTGAGCTGCTGATAGCTGTGAATCAGAGCTTCCAACTGTTCGCCATAGATGAAATAATAGTCGTTGTCGCCACCAGGTGCCGAGAAACTGTACTTGTCGTTGTTGGTCCATCCCATGTCCCAGTCGTTGGGCACAGCAGTATGGAAGAACACGGCGTAGCCCTTGTTGCTGAGCATCAAAGGCACAGGACAGTAGTTGGCTCTCAGAATGTCCTTGCCGCCTACCGCAGGCTTTGAGCCCCGTCCCAACTCCACATTGAGGTGAACACGCTGTCCACGCTGGTCGATGCGGTCCATGCGCTCACCGAAGCCGAAGAAATGCTCATCGGGATTCATCTTCACCTCATTATATATACTGTCCTTACAGCCCGATGTCAACTCCTCGTAGAGCACCTTACCCGAAGCATCAGCCACCTGTATGCGCCAGGGAGCTTCCTGAATGCTTACCTGCAGCTTACTGGTCTTTATCTGTTTGCCGTCCACGCTGAAATTCACCTGTGGGAAGTTGTAGTTGACCACCATCCACTTCTCATTATCAGGCATCTGCTGTGCAGGCACCTTGGTTACACGGAACATGCTTTCCGAACACATCTCGATGCGCATGTTGCCTTGAGACGATGTGTAGAGCACGCTGTTTCCTTTCACTTGCTGTGCATGAGCCGCTGTAGCAAAGGCGCACAGCGACAGGAATGTGAGTTTTAGCTTTAAGTTTTTCATATCTATTCTGTTGTTTTTGTTGTTACGTTATTGATTTCTATTCCTGCCTGCACCACGGCTCCCAGTCCGTGGGCATCGTTGAGCGGAGCCGGTCGGTTGTAATAGAAAGGCAAGTCGCGGCTGATGCCTGTTCCCATGCACACATTCTTCACCTGTCCTTCAGGGGTTATCTGACTGCAGACAGCCTTCCATCCCTGCAGCGCCACAGAGGCGAACGAACTGTCGAGCCAGCCCTTGTTCACACCATGCGCAATGGCTGCGACAAACATGGCTGTGCAGGAAGTTTCGGGATAAGAGTCAGGCTTGTCGAGCAACTGGTGCCACATGCCCTGTGCGTCCTGATAGGCGATGATGTTTTCCACTCTTTTTCGGAACAGCTGCAGCAATCTGTCTCGCAGAGGATGCTCTTCGGGCAATCTGTCGAGCACGAGAGCCTGTGCCAGAAACGCCCATCCGTTGGCTCTTCCCCAGTGGGCGGTGCCGTGGGCATGGGTCGTGTCATAATAGAAACAATGCCAATAGAGGTGCTTGTCGTTGTCGAAGAGCAGACTGTCGAAGAGCAATACCTGCTCTGCCGCTCTCTGCAACAAGTCGGACGATGCGCCCTTGCGACTTCCCTGATGAGCCAGGAAAGAAGTACACATATACAGGTCGTCGAGCCAGAGAGTTCGCTCTCCCACCCTTCCCCGGCAGTAAATGCCTGTTTCGGGAATACGCTCCTGCTGAGTAAGAATGTAATGGCTTATCTTGTCGAGATAATTCTCGTAACGTTGGTCTTTGTATCGTCGTGCCAGTTCGGAGAGGGCAGCTCCCATAGCTCCGCAGTCATCAAGGCTCGACATGGAGAAGAATCTGCGCCACGCATTGTCGCGCACGCCCGATCCGTATTCTTTCCTGAGTTGTCGCTGTATTTTTGGTTCGAAATAAAAGTCAAAGTTCTCTTTGACAAACTGCTCATACTTCTTTTCACCTGCCGCATCGGCAAGATTGAGCATTGCCACTCCGAGCACACCATTCACGTATCTCCATTCCTGATAATAGCTGTCGATGTGAGTGTGTCCGTCCTGTGCCTTTGACACGTTGTGGTTGTGATGGCTCAGCAGATAATCAGCCACCCGCTTCGAGACATCGAGCGGAGCATTCTGCGCCATAACTCCTGCTGCAAAGGCAAGACTGCAAATAAGAGTAAAGACTGCTTGCTTCATGAGGCTTCCCGGTTTTTAAGTGGTTTGAAAAATATTGAGAATATTGTTGCTGGAACAAATTGTTGTCCCTGGAACAATTCCTGCGAAAGTAGATTTTAAGAAAAAAGCCACTCCGCTTCTCACGAGGCAGAGAGGCCTGCATGTTGTTTTAATATATAACTAAAAACCTACCGTTAATTCATTATTTGAATTCAAGTTTCGCAAGCGAGGAAATTGATAGAAGCTAAAGCTGTTATCACTCCCGTCGGTCGTTCGGAAAGTTAAGAAATAATAATCTTATAGTTTAAACTTAGGACATTTGTCCCTTAACTTCCCTCTAACTTCACTAACTTCCCTTAAACTTCCCCACATGCAAAAGTTCAGTTATTTTAATATCCGTAGTTGTTGATCAATGCATTGTTCGACGCGTTGATGTCTGAGTCGAATATAGGCCAGTACTGACGGGAGTCTGGATCGTTGGCAAAATAGTTGGCCAGCATGTTGTCCTTCACAGTGGCAGACACGAAGTCGTAGTCGAGTTGTGTCCAGCCTTCGCCAGCAGGAGCTGCTGTCTCACCCTTAGCCAAGCCATAGTACTCCAACTTGCCAGCAGCATTGGTGCGTGTGTAAACCACAGTAGGCACGTCAGCATACTTGCCTGTGCGGTCGCGCAACGCTCTCATGTCGGTCACGGTCTGTCTTACGGCTGTTCCGAGCAAGTTCCAGCGAATGAGGTCCTGCTTGCGCAGCATCTCGCCAGGGAATTCGAGAAGGCGCTCCTTCTGGATGGCCTTCAGCATGTCGGCCTTCGAGCTGATGGCGTTGACATAAGCCTCTACGTTTGCAGGGCGGTCGGCTACGGCAAAGGCGCGGTTGCGAACCTCCTTGAGGTAAGGCTTGGCTGCATCAGGACCTTCCAGCTCGTTGGCAATCTCAGCTGCCATCAACAGGATGTCGGCGTAGCGGAGCACGGGCAGATTCACACCGTCATCGTTGGAAGTCACCGTACGGGTCATGCGCTCATAGTCGTACTTGCCGAAGTTGAAGCTTGGTGCAGAGGCATCGTTGTCACCCAACTTGGCCATTGTGTAGCCGTTGTCGTACTTGTAAGGCACACAGTTCACGTCGCGGCGCTGGTCAGCATTGTCGTACTCATAGTAGAGTGTAGGAGCAGGAATGTTCTGTCCGCCATAGTTGGTCTTGGTCAAGTGTGGGCTCTTCGACTTGTGGTAAACACCAAAGTGATAGAAGAATCGTCCACGTCCGTCGTTGAATGGAATCTCGAAGATAGACTCTTTGTGTGAGCCTTCGATGGTGATGACGTCAGTAGCGAGGTCGTTCCAGAACTGCTCGTAAGTGGCGTCGAGTGCGAGTCCACTCTCTCTGATGACGAGTTTCAGGTCGTCGTAAGCCTCCTGCAGCAGGGCTGTGCTGGTAAGCTCAGGATCGTTGCTGCGGCGCACCTCATAAGTAGTAGGATTTTCGAGCGATGTAGGACGCTGGCTGTAACCCTCGGCCATGAGGATGAGGCGTGCACGCAGACCCAAGGCAAAAGCCTTGTTCACTCGCTCTGTCGTCTTGGTGCGCTCAGCCTTTCCTGGCCATGGCAGATAGCCTGCAGCCTCTTTCAGGTCGGCAATAATCTGCTTGTAGATGATGTCGCGGTCTGACTTGGGAAGGTAGATGGTGCTCTGCTTCACCGATGTGAATCGGGCAGGCACGTCGCCCCAGGCACGAATGAGGTCATAGTAGTACTGCGCACGCAGGGTGAGCGACTCGCCTAAGAGATAAGCCATGTCGGCATTGCTCTCAGGATTGCCATAGGTACGTATTCCCTCGATGCAGCAGTTGGCAGCCTCAATGCCGTTGAAGAAGCCTGTGAAGGCATTAGGGTCTTTTCCAGAAGCCATCCAGTTGTTGGCAGAGAAGGCGCTGTAAGTGCAGAGCGAGGTCTTGTTGTCCGACGAAGGCTGCGCCATGTCGAAGTAGCACTCGGCATCGGTATTCATACCATAGTAAGGCATGTAGCGCGCACGGTGAGAATTGGTGGCGGCAAACCAGCTGTAGATGCTGATGACCGTATTCTCGGCAAGCGGGGTGTTAGAGAACACCACCTTGTCGTTGTATTGTGACTCGCTTTCTACGTCTAAATAGTCGTTGCACGACATGAGTGTAGCGCCAGCCAACAGGGCTGTAAATACATATTTTATTTTCATAACGATGTTTCCTTTAAGTGTTTTTTTAGAATGTAAGATTAAGACCGAAGATGAACTGGCGGCTTCTTGGATAAGCCGAGTAGTCTACGCCCGGACAAACCAGCACGTTGCGGCAGCAGTCCACCTCTGGATCCATACCACTGTAACCGGTGATACAGAAAAGATTTGAAGCGGTAAAGTATAGACGCAGGTTCTGAACATAGATTTTCTGCATCCATGTCTTAGGCAGTGTGTAGCCCAAGGTAAGTGTAGAGAGGCGGAGGAATGATCCGTCCTCGATAGCCCAGTCGGTGAGCACAGCCTTTGTTGTGTAAGGCGACCACATAGTGGTGTTCTTGTTCATCTCGGCGAGCTTGGCTGCATCGTTAATGAAGTTGCCGTTCTCGTCTACGTTGGTCCAGCGCTTGCCGCTTGCCATCGTGGTGTTGAGGTTGCGCCAGATACCGCCACGTGTAGAGGTCTGGTCTATCTTGTCAGCATTGTAAACATCGTTGCCGATGCTGTAAGAGAAGTCGGCGTTGAAGTCGAATCCGTAGGCACGTGCACCTATAGAGAATCCACCTATAGCCCATGCGTTGGCGTCGCCGATCTCGAACTTGTCGTCATCGTTGATGGTTCCTGAACCGTCCTTGTCGAGGAGTTTCATGGTACCAGGACGTACTGTGCCCACAATACCGCTGGCATCAGCCACACCTTCCTTTAACTTCCACTGTCCTGCGGCAGCATCGTAACCCTCGAAGTCGTCCACCTCGTAGCGTCCTGTTCCTGCCAGTTTGTAGCCAACGATGGTTCCTACAGGCTTTCCTGGCTTCACTAAGTAGTCGGAGCCAATTTCTGTACTTGCCCAGTAAGAAGGCTTACTGTATGAGTCCATGCTTCCGAGGCTCACTACCTCATTGGTGTTATGACCGAGTGTGAACGAGAAGTTCAGACCGTAGTTCTTGGTGTTGATGGCATCGTAGTTCAATGTCAACTCGAAACCAGAGTTCTTAGTCTCGCCCACGTTCTGGTACTGTGTGTTGTAGCCACTACCTGTGATCTGCATCTCCATGAGCAGGTCTTTCACGTTGTTCTTGTACACCTCGAACGAACCGTTGAGCTTGTTGTTGAAGAAACCGAAGTCAATACCCAGGTTGAGCGAGTGTGTGGTTTCCCACTTCAAGTCAGGGTTGCTCATTGCGTTGCCCGTGGTGAGCCATGAGTTCTGCAGGTGCAGCCAAGAGCTCTCCTTGATAGAATAGGTACGGCTGGTCTGTCCAGAAGGAATGTTGTTGTTACCCGACACACCGTAGCTCAAGCGCAACTTCAGGTTGCTCAGCCAGTCTTGTGTCGACTTCATCCAAGGCTCCTCGATAATGCGCCATCCGGCTGCCACTGATGGGAAGTAGCCCCAGCGGTTGTCCTTAGAGAACTTGCTTGAACCATCGGCACGCAGAGTGGCGGTAAGCAGATAGCGGTCCAAGAAACTGTAGTTGGCACGTCCGAAGAACGACACCATCTTGTCGTCGGGATAGTAGAACTCGTTGGCACGTGTAGGAGTGCCCTGTGCAGAGAGGTGGAAAGCCATATCGGCATCGTAGAATGAAGGGAATCCCTCTATGCGTGTCGTTGCCAGTGTCTCGCGGCTTACGATGCTCTCCTGTCCCACCATGAGGTTCAGGCTGTGAGCCTTGGGCAGAATCTTAGAGAAGTCGTACTGCAGAGTGTTTGAGTTGCGCACGGTGCGGCGGTTCACCTGAGTACGTGTAGTAAGCGGCATGTTCTTGTATTCTGCCAGGGTGTTGTTCTGCGACTCATAGGTAGTAGAGCCGGAGAAGTAACGGAAGTCGTTGTTGTAGATGTCGAGACCTACGTCTGTGCGGAAAGTAAGCTCGGGCAATATCTTCCATGTGAAAGCTCCGTTCATGTTGAAGTTCTCACGAACACGTTTCTTATAGTTGTCGTTGAGGGCTGTGATTGGGTCTTCCAGTCCGTCGTCGATGTTGCTCTCATCGAAGAGAAGGCTTCCTGAGCCCGTCAGAGGCGACTGCACCACAGCATGGCGGATACGGCCGAAAGAGCCTGAAGGCACAGAGTTCTGGTCGCCGGTAGCGTCGCTCTGTCCGTCGCCATTCACCTTGGTGCGTGAGTAACGGGTAGAGAACTCGAGCTTGGTCTTCTTGTTGGGCTCATAGTTGAGTTTGAAGTTCAGGTTGCTGCGATAGAAGTCAGAGGTGAGCAGGATGGCTTTCTCTTTCATGTAGTTGTATCCTGCTGTGAAGCGCAACTTCTCCGAACCTCCCGAGATATTGACATTATGGCTGAACACGTTGCCGGTGCGTCCGTACACCTCGTCCTGCCAGTCGGTAGTCTTCATCGAGTTCATAATGTTGGGTATGTTGTCCCATCCGCCGAGTACCTGCTGGTACTTACCGGCATTGGCACCAGTAGAGAGGCTCGACAATTCGTACTGCCACTTCAGATAGTCTTCCACTCCCAGCACGTCTACCTTGTCCTCAGCCTTCTTGAAGCCCACATAGGCATTGTAGTTCACAGTCACCTTGCCAGCCTTACCACTCTTGGTGGTGACGAGCACGATACCGTTGGAACCACGGCTACCATAGATGGCGGTAGAGGAAGCGTCCTTCAGCACGTCGATGCTCTCGATGTCACTGGTAGGAATGTCGGAAATACTGCTGACGGGGAAACCGTCTACAATATAAAGAGGTGTGTTGTCGCGGGTGATAGAACCACCACCACGCACGCGGATGATGACCTCGGCGTCGGGGTTGCCCTCAGGCATGGTGACACGCACACCAGCCAGCTTACCCTGCATGGCCTCAACAGGCGAAGCCACAGGCACCGACACGAGTTCTGTGTTGCCTACCGAAGAAACCGAACCTGTCACGTCCTTGCGCTTTACGGTTCCGTATCCGATAGCCACCACTTCGTTAAGCATGTTGGAATCTTCCTTCAACTGGACAGTCATCTTGCCTTCCTTGGCAATAATCACTTCCTTCTTATAACCCACATAAGTGATTTCGAGTTGTTTTCCTTTCGGAACAGAGATAGAATAATTACCGTCCATATCGGTCACCACTCCCACCGATGTGCCGGGAATCCTTACGCTTGCGCCAATAATTGGTTCGCCAGCCTCGTCAGTCACTTGTCCGCTAACGGTGACGCTTTGCGCCAACACTCCTAACGGGAAAAGAAGCATCAGCAATAGTACTGAACACTTCTTCATAAAAATAATCGCTACTTTTCTCATAGGTTTTGCTATTAGTTTTTAAATATTTGAAGTAGAATGTCGAGGGCAAAAGTAGCCAAAAACCCCCGACATGAGTGGTAAAAAACTCCCAAAAGTTCGGTAAAAACGTTTCAAAGCCCGTTTTTCTGCCTATATTCAGACGGACTGACGCCCATAGCAGCCTTGAAACATTTGCCAAAGTAGTTTTGGTCGCAGAAACCGCAGCGATAGGCGATTTCCTTCACAGGAAGGTCGCTGTGATGCAACAGCGCCACGGCACGGTTCATGCGTGCCTTGTTGATAAACTCCTTGGGCGCCACACCCAACAGACTCTTCAGTTTGCGGTTCAGTCCCGACTTGCTGACGTTCAGCTTGGCTGCCAGCTCGGTCACACTGAGGTCGGAATTGTCGATGTGCTGTTCCACAAACTCCACCACGCATTGCATGAAGCGCTGGTCTTCCTCGCTCAGGCTCTCCTCGCCTACGCTGCGGCTATCGGTTTGCAAGGGCTGTTGGCCGTCGGCAACAACCGGTTCCTCAGCAGCCTTTTCTGCCACCTCAACAGCAGTTGTCTTTTTCTCAGCAGCCTTGACAGCCACGACGAGGTGTTTCTCCTTGTCGTATTTCTCCATCAGGTCGAGATACTGCCCCAACAGTTCCCTCTGCTTGCGGTGGGAGGAGCGAATTGTCCTCGTCACGTACACCACGGTATAGATAAACAACAGCGCCAGCAGCACATACAACACCTTGGCGGTAGTAGTCTGCCAGATGGTTGGTTGCACGAAGATTGTCACCACTTTCACGTTGCCCGCCCATTGTCCTGTGGGCAGTTTCGACTCCACCCGCAACGTGTGCGTACCGGGCGAAAGGTTGAGCAGCGTCACCGTGTGGCTGTTCTCTAAGGTGTTCCATACACCGTCGTCCAACAGGAATCTATAGCTTATCGACTGGGTGTTGGCATAGTCGATGGCAGCAAACTCAATCTTCACATTGCGCACTGTCTCATCGAGGCAGATGGTGTCGAGGGCGCTCACCGCCTCCATCATCTCGCCTTCTTCCACCGACACCCTTGTCAGTACGATGCGCGGCGCCTTGGTGCGCTTCGTCAGCCGGTCCATATCCATCAGCACCAGACCGTCCATCAGACCCATGAGCCATTTGCCGCCTTTCCATCTCAGGGGCTGCGCATCCGAGAAAATCAGTTCATCGGTCCATGTGCGGTGGTTGAAATAGAGCGATAGTCCATGTTCCACGTCCACGCCCGTCAAATCGTTGGTGCCCACAAACCACATATATTGTCCATACGCGAAAGCCGACAAGAGGAAGTCCTCCGGCAAATCGCGCCTGTCGAAGTGTCTGAAGTCCACATCTTTGCTGAGCAGCGAAATGCCGGGCTCCACCATGTTCAGTCCGCTGCCCTCGGTGCAGATATAGAGTCTGTTGGCCCTGTCCTCCGCCATAAACATGACGGCAGAGCAACTCAGGCTGCCGTCTCTTCCGCCCTCACGCTCATGCTGGATAAAGCGCAGCGAGGCTGGATTGGCGGCAGTAAGCTTCGTGGCGAAAAGTCCAAGCGTTGTGCCCGCCAGCAGCTCGTCACGATGGCTGATATATATCATTCGCACCCCCAAGTACTTGCCTGTCTTGTCGTCATGAGAGAGGACGATGGGCTGACACCTCCAACTCTTTCCCGTACGGGTAAAACAGAACAGTCCATGGTTCAGCGTTGACACCCACAGTCTGCCCCATCGGTCTTTCTGCATTGAGTAAACATGATGTTCTTTCTCCCTACCACGGATTACAAGCGCTATTCGGCTGATGTCGTAGCTGCCGTCGGCACGGGGCGACAGATGCAACAGTCCACCAGGTTTGCATCCCAACCATAGGCTGCCGTCCTCGTCTTGCAACATCGTGTACACAGCCGACCGGAAAGGAGTCTTTCCGCCATGCAGTCGGCCGTCGGCTCCAAGAAATCCCAAAAGATTCAGATTGGCGTCGTAGATTCTCACAGAGGCATCGTCGCGCGAGCACACCCATATCCGTCCCTCGCGGTCGCGGAAGAGTGCCCTCACCTGACATCCTGGTTGCCTCAACAGCCACGTAGCATAACACGGCTTGCGGTAGCTCATCCTCACGCCCAGAGAGTCCACTGCCCACTCCACTCCGTCGGCTGTCTTCAGCCGTTTCGTTCCCAGACCGGAGAAGCCCCATTTGCGCAGCGCCTTGTTCCAGGAGAGATGGCTGTCATCAAACCGCCCCGTGCGAATATCGAAGACAAAGCAGTAGCCTTCCGCATTACAATATATATAAGGATCGCAAATACGAATATCCTTGATGCGGTTCACGCCCATCGAGCATCCATCGCCCGCCTTCGGCTTGAACGACACGAAGCGATAACCGTCGTATCGGCTCAGTCCATTCCATGTTGCCACCCAGATCATTCCCTGTCTATCCTGCACGAGACCCGTTGCGTGATGGTGCGCCAGTCCGTCGAGCTCGTTGAGCCTTCTCTCTGTAACGCCCTGCTTCGCCCAAGCCCCTCCGTCCTGAAGGGTCGGCACAGCCTCAGCGACGTGGCTCGACAAACAACAAATCCACATCAAAAAATATCTTATTATTCTGTTTTTAGTCATCTGTGCAATGGTAGATTAGTTATATTGTTTGCAAAAGTAAGAAATAATAGTCAGAAAAAGAAATCAAATCCAAAGTTTTTATTTAACTTTGCATAAGATTAGCTGCACTCGGCAATCTGAAAGCAAGCTTTCATTGCGCTCGTTGGTGCAATCTTTGCATAAGATATCCTGTACTCGGCAAAACATAAAAAACATAATAACAATGAAAATAGCAGTATTCTGTTCAGCAAACGCCCATATTGACAGCGACTACTTCCGTCTCACAGAGGAGATGGGCAAGTGGATGGCAGAGCAAGGGCACGACTTAGTTTTCGGCGGCTGCAACATCGGCCTGATGAACACCATCGGCAAGGCAGTCAAGGCGCATGGCGGCAGAGCCATAGGCGTAGTTCCCACCATCGTAGAGCGAGGCGGCAAGACTTTTCCCGACCTCGACGTAGAGATTCCTTGCGACAATCTCAGCGACCGCAAGGACTTGCTGCTCTCTCAGAGCGACATCGTCGTGGCGCTCCCTGGCGGCATCGGCACCCTCGATGAAATCTTCACTGTGGCAGCCTCCCACACCATTGGCTATCATAGCAAAAAGGTGATCCTCTACAACATGAAGGGCTTCTGGAACTCCACCATTGCCCTCCTCGACGACATGGCTTCGCAAGGCATGATTCGTGGCAACTGGCACGACTATATCGAAGTGGCAACCTCCCTCAGTGAGTTGCAGAAGATGGTGGAGCAATAATAAATGCGGGATTGAGCAATCAACTCAATCCCGCATTTCCTTTATAATAAGTAAGTCTTAATCCCAAGATGTCCAGGGGTTATGAGGCTTAGCATCGCCCCACACAATGCCGCCTTCACCTTCCGTACCGCCGGAAGAGGTGTCGGAACCCAACGTGCCCTGCGTTTCGCCTTGGTAGGTGACTGCGGAGCCGCCATTCAACAGAGATTCATTTTCTACACGTAGAACTTTTATGAGAGGTTGTTGATATTTTTTCTTCATGATTGCAATGATTTACTTTTTAACGAATTTCTTGCCCTTAACGATATAAACGCCCTTGGCAAGAGTGGAAAGAGAATTGCCAACCTGCTGGCCACTGAGGTTGTAGACTGCGACAGGAGCAACGGATGCTGACATAAGCGATGCTCCGTCCACCTGATGAATGGAAGAAACTACGCCATTGCGGTCGACGAGACAGATGCCGATATTGCCCTTGGCAGATGATGAACTTGATGGCTTCTGCTTGAAATAACCACGGAATCCCTTGAGTCCGTACTTCTTGCTTGAGAGACACTTCACGAAGGTATTGTTCTGAATGATGTAGTCGCCAGGAGCGATGAAAGCTGGGTTTTTATCCGTGTCCTGTTTATACAGCGTTCCTGTGAAATAGAAATCATCGTAGCTGCACTTCGTGAACTTGTCGTTGGCGGTTGTATCATAGCTGCCGTCGAAATATTCGCCAGTATGCCTTGTTCCCATACGTTCTTTCGCTTCTTTTGCTGTGTATTCTTTGTAGTATTTGCCGCCTTTGCCGTCGACGAAGTCGCCATCGTAATTGAGTTCGACATTCTTGAAAGTATAGACTCCTTTGGCGTTGTCGATGTCTTTCTGCGTCATTCTGATGAGGAGAGGCTCAAACTCATCGAGCGGATCTTTGTCGTAGTTGGCGTACTTCAGAAAATAGAAGGTACTGTTGTCGGGATGTGCCTCATTCTTTGCCAAACCACGATAGGCAGCAATCATAAAACCCTCGGTATTAGATGCATTGAGGGCTTTCTGGAAAATACGCGAACAGTCGTGTGCTTCAGTATCTCCTTCTAAATAGCGAGCACCAAAAGGCAGCACGAGCGTATTCCAACCTGGCTTAAATGTGCGTTTGAGGCGGACGTCGGCATGGCGCTGGGCTACGACCGTATAGTCATCATCATTCTCGTCGAGAGTCTTGGTGAGAAGATCCATAAAGGCGTTCTTATAACCATTATTGCCCACTTGGATGTCGTTGCGATAGTTCTTGTAATTATACTCAGCGGCACCCTCAAATACAACCTGCACCTTGTTGGGATCCATTCCAGAGAAGATGTTGTTTTCGCCATCATAACTCCGAGCGTCGATCTGTGAACCACTGTGCACGATAACCTTTGTCACCGCAGAATTGCCAGCAAAGGCGCCTTCGCCGATTTTAGTGACAGAGGCAGGGATAGAAATTTCGGTTAGAGCGCAGTTATTGAACGCCCACTTTCCTATCTCGGTCATGTTGCTGAGGTTTACTTGCTGCAGATTCTTACAGTCCTGGAAGATGTTGTCGGGCACTTTCTTGCCTGTCTCCGTAAAAGTGGCTTCAGAAAGATCGAGCGATTTCAGACTGCCGCCTTTACCTTCTTTTCCTGCCATCTTCTGCAGCAGACCGATGTCTGCTTTATTAAGATAGCCGTTCACGCTAAGTTGGGTAACTTTCATGGCGTTGTCTTCGTCTTTAAGAAGTGTGGCAAGACTGCCTTCAGTACCAGAATTGACGACGGGAGTAGCGTCACCAATCTGATAGGTTACTTGTAACTCGTGGTATGCCTCAACCTTCAACGAAGACATCTTATCATTCCAGTCTTCACCAACGAAACTCTCAGAGGCTGTGTATGACTTACTTTTGCCATTGAAATTGTCATCCTCATAGATTGTAACCTTGAAACCAGGAGTGACCTTCAAAGAACTCATATCATTGTCCTTCAGATTGTAAAGCCCCATTCGACTGAGGTTATATTCGCCTTCAGAAAGGGTCACAGCTTTACCCTTATAGCCTTCATCGGTATACAATGTAACTGCAGAAGCCTCGTCGTATCGGTTCTCAACCACGGCCCACTGTTGTGTGTGGGTGCCATTGTTGTCGAAGATTTTTATCCATTCACCATTTCCTTTGCTTGATTGTGGAATCTCTACCACTTTACCACTGTTACGAGCTACAAGTTGATAATAGCCTTCACCACAGTCGTAGAGAATAAACTGTTGATGAGGATTACCCAAATAGTCGTATAGTTGCACCTGAGCTCCGTTATCCTTAGAAAAATCAACGACATCCATACCTCGGTTCTTATTACCATAGGAGCAGATGGAGTAGACACCCTTACCGTTCATCACCTCTGTAAATGTCCACGTCTGAGAGGCATCTACACCCTCGTCATCAAACTGGACGATTGCGGTATTGTTATCAGTCTTGTTATTATCCAAGTCAAGATACTTACCACTGTTGCGGTTCATGATTTTGAAGTTACCCGATAGACCGCTCTTACCATTTGGTTCGATTCGCACCGAACAAGCCTTATCGTTCCAATCCCCACCAACAAAAGAAGCGTCTGTTGTCCAACTCTTTGAATCACCAGTGAAATCAGCATTCTCATAGAGTGTAATCTTGAAGCCTTTTGTGACCTTCAACGATGATATATTCTTAGCACTAATGCCACAATTGGCGAGTTCTTGCTGAGTGTAGCTACCCTCGCCCAATGATATTGAAGAACCACCATAGTCTTTATCTGGATAAAGAATTGCTATACAGTCATCGCACTTCAGTTCTTTGATGGTATGAACAATGGCTTCTGGTGGGACAGATAGCCCAAATCCTTTGTAATAGGTTACTTGTAACTCGTTGGCAGCATGCACAAAAACAGAAAGCATGCTAACCATACAGAAAAGTAACATTTTGTAAATTCTCCTATTCATAAGCATAGTTCTTTTAATTACACAATTAAGTTATTAAATTTTCGCTTGCAAAATTACACTTTTTATCGTTACGTTTTTCGGCTGTGGGTAAAAAAGTGGATTCACGAAGCAACAGAAAGAGCACAAGTAACTGATTATCTATTGTTTATCGTTTTCTTCGTTTTGAAAAATATTAAGATAAAGGGAGCATTTCATCTTGATGAAACGCCCCCTTGTACCTGATTTATTACCTTTAAATATTACTTTTTCACCTTAAAGTTTCCCTTGTTGGTTCGTACGATGTAAATGCCACCAGCATTCATATCACTG
>OBIB01000364.1_pt1 | contig 17908 bp, 11 predicted proteins | sample 1496261 | NCBI WGS metagenome assembly OBIB01 (sample SAMN05065771, study PRJEB22554) | human gut metagenome | biome: ENVO:2100002; feature: ENVO:00000062; material: ENVO:00002003 | host: Homo sapiens | place: USA
GCTTTGTGGGGCAGGGGGTGGGGCTTTTATTGCATATAAAAAAATAGCGGAAACAGAAATCTCTTCTGCTCCCGCCACGTGTGTTTTTCCCGATTTTAAAAACTAACCATTTTGAACTAACTATACTAAAACAACAATCTTAATGTCTAATCTTTTTCCTTCGCTTGGAATGCTATTTACCAACCTAATTCTACTAAAACCTGAACTATATATCTTTATTACCTATGACAGACTAAACTAATCAAATTCTTTTACCTATCAATTATTTGAAGCCTTTGTACTATCAGTTATTTGAAGTCTTTGCTGTTTGCAATCAAGCTTTAATTACTTGTTGGCTTTGTTTCCTTTTGACATTGCAAAGGTAGCAATAAGTCTTTTTTTCGGCTTTAAAAATTCGTTCGTTGGATTGTAGAATTGTTGCATGTAACAAAAATGCATTGAAAATCAGCAATTTTATTCATTTTTCTGTATCTTTGCAAAAACAAATCAATAAAAGTAACGCAATGAACCTAAAACCTCGTATATTCCATAAGCTCATGCTTTTGCTCATGCTTCCGTTGTTTTTGTCGTGTGGAGGCTCAGCAAAGAAACAATATGTCATAGGCGTGTCGCAATGTTCGGAAGACGTATGGCGCGAGAAACTCAACGAGGAATTGCGCATTGCTGCATTATATTATAATAATGTAGACCTGCGCATCAAGTCGGCATACGACGACGTGAAGCTACAGACCGAACAAATCAACAGCTTTGTCGACGAGGGAGTAGACCTGCTCATCGTCGCTCCTGGCCAGGTGACTATATCACCTGCCATCGACCGGGCATACGAAAAAGGAATACCCGTGATAATATTCGACCGAAGGACACGCTCCGACAAATACACCGCATATATCGGCGCCGACAACAAGGAGATAGGCAGTTCGATGGCTGAGTATCTGGCTGGTGCGCTGACCAGTGGCGGACGCATTCTTGAGCTCAGCGGACTCTACTCCTCTTCGCCCGCCATTGAGCGTCAACAGGGATTCGACAGCGTAGTGGCTACACGTCCCGGACTCGAAATCGTGGCTCAAGCCCATGCTGACTGGACCGAGGAGGGAGCTTTCCGCGTCATGGACTCGCTGCTGTCTAAGTCACATCCGCAGTTCGACTGCCTCTTCGCACACAACGACCGAATGGCGATGGGAGCACGACGCGCTGCCGCCAAGCACGGACTCGACATCAACAGCATACAGTTCTGCGGCATCGATGCCATGCCACAAAATGGAGGCGGAATGCGACTCGTCACCGACGGCACTCTATTCGCATCATACATATACCCCACACGTGGCGACGAGGTGATACAGCTCGCCATGAACATTCTGACAAAGAAGGACTACAAGCGCGAAAACCAGCTCTCGTCGGCACTCGTGACACGCGACAACGCACGTGTGCTGCTCATGCAGAACGACGAGACCGTGCGCCAGCAAGACCATCTCACCACCCTGCGCTCGCGTATCGACCAGGCTGCCAGCGAATTCAACACGCAACGCATCTATCTGCTTGTGCTGCTCGTGTTTGTGGTGCTACTCATTGTGGCGTGCGCCTTTGCCATACGTGCCTACGTTGCCAAGGCGCGCATCAACCGACAGCTGCACGACTCTATGAGCAAGCAGAAGGCTATGACCGAGGAGATGGAGCGCATGACTCAGACCCAGTTGCAGTTCTTCACCAACGTTAGTCACGAACTGCGCACACCGCTCACCCTCATTGCCGGACCTGCCGAACAACTGCTCGAGGACGGCTCTATACGCGGACAGCACCGCTCTATGCTACAGATGATACAGCGCAACACGCGCATACTCATACAGCTCGTGGGCGAGATACTCGACTTCCGCAAGGTGCAGAACAACAAGGCAACGCTCCGCCTGAACCGCTTTGCCCTATCAGACGAACTCTCTACGTGGGCTGAGGACTTCCGTGCAGCCGCTGCCCGACGCAAGATAACAATCGTTGTGGCAGCATCTGGTTCCACAGATACATCAACGGCAAATACAGACGGCTCAATGATAATTGCCGACCGCGACAAGATAGAGCACGTTTACTTCAACCTGATGTCAAATGCTCTGAAGTACACACCCGAGGGCGGTAGCATCACCACTACCGTTGAGCACGCAGCACAGCACTTCACCATCACCGTGAGCGACACGGGCAAGGGCATCGATCCCAAGGAACTGCCCCACCTATTCGAGCGTTTCTATCAGGCGCAAGGCTCTATCGGCGGCACCGGTATCGGACTGTCGCTCGTCAAGGCTTATGTCGATATGCATCACGGCACGATTGAAGCTCAGAGCGAGCCGGGCAAGGGCACCTCGTTTGTAGTGACTCTGCCCGACACACAGCCGGGCTACGACCCTGCCAACGACCAGAAGGCGGCGCCGCGAGTGGAGGACAAGAACCTCATTGACGACAACTATGTGTCGGTAGACATTGACGCAAACGCTGCCGCCGACCGCATTACCAATGCCGAGGACTTTGACAGCGAACGTCCGCTGGTGCTCATCATCGACGACAACAACGGAATGCGTGCCTATCTGCGCTCTATACTGAAGGATAAATACAACGTCTCGGAGGCTGCCGACGGCAAGCAGGGACTGGAGAAGGCTTGCCGTGAGGTTCCGAAACTGGTAATCTGCGACGTTATGATGCCCGTTATGGACGGACTGGAGTTCACACGACAGCTCAAGCAGAACATGGCAACGAGCCATATCCCCGTCATCCTGCTCACCGCCCGCTCGCTCTCAGAGCAGCGTGAGGAGGGCTACGGCACGGGTGCCGACTCCTACCTGACCAAACCTTTCTCGGGTTCAGTACTCCTGGCACGTGTCGACAACCTGCTGCGCAACCGCACCATGCTGCGCTCACTCTTCTCGGGCGACAAGAAGGAGGAGGCTGCCGAGGAACAGCTCGGTTCGCGCGACCAGACCTTCATCAACCGTCTGCGCGACTCTATACGCCAGAATATGGGCGACTCTGACTTCACCGTTGAGCGACTGGGCGAAGAAGTTGGGTTATCTCGCGTGCAACTATACCGTAAGGTGAAGGCGCTGACGGGTCAGACACCGGTCGACCTACTGAAAAAGGCGCGCCTTGAGAGGGCACGCCTACTGGTAGAAAAAACCGATAAGTCAATCTCCGAAATAGCCTACGAAGTAGGATTCACCGCCCCGTCGTACTTCAACAAGTGCTTTAAGGACGAGTTCGGTGTCAGCCCCGGAGGCTTACGAGAGCGGGGCTCTCAGTTGTGATGTTGGGATGGGGAGATTTGCAGTGCATTTATTGAATATAATGGATAGTTGACAAGCCAGTCTTGCTCACGATAAGGCGACATTGATAGACGCATACCTTTCAATCCTGGATTGCGTTCCACAAACACCTTAAGACTCTTTGCCTGCAGATTCTCCTCTGCCTTTACTTCTACAGGGATTATCATCTCTTCATCTTGCAACAAGAAATCGATTTCACCTCGTGAGTTTTCTGCCGACCAATAATATATGGACAAAGATGAATTGTCTTTCAATTGCTGCAATACATACTGTTCGGTCAGTGCGCCCTTATAATCCGAAAATAGCACATTGCCGTCCAAGAGGCTTTGAACCGGAATATTACTCATTGCGCCCATCAAGCCGATATCGGATAAGAACAGCTTAAAGGCAGAAAAATCCTCGTATGCAGACAATGGTAATTGAGCCTTTTTGCATCTGTTTACCTTGTATATCAAGCCTGCATCCTTTAGCCATTCTATGGCAAGTTCAAAATCTTTAGCCCTCGCTCCCTCCTTTATCGCTCCGTATACAAACTTCTTGTTCTCTTTTGCCAATTGGGCAGGTATTGATTTCCATACCATACGGATACGTGGCACCTCAATAGCAGGCGCATGCTTTGAGAAATCCCGTTCGTACGACTCCAGTATAGCTTTCTGTATGGTTCTTACTCTTGTCAGATTGCCTTCATTGGCAAACGAAGAAACCACTTCGGGCATTCCACCTACGATATAATACTGACGCAAACGCTCCTCTAATTGGTTTCTGAACATTGTTATCATAGACCAATCTTTCGACATCAACAAGTCCTTTATACGACTCTCGCCAATTGCATCCAGAAACTCAAAGAATGAAAGTGGATACAAATGCATGAAGTCAACCTTTCCCACGGGAAAAGAGTCATTCTGATGCATGGCAATTCCGAGTAAAGAACCAGCTGCAATGACGTGATATTGAGGAGCCTTTTCGGCAAAATACTTCAATGCCGTTATTCCCCTTGGGGCTTCTTGTATCTCGTCAAGAATAATAAGCGTATTCTCGTCTATAGTTACTCCCGTACTCCATTGTAGACTGTTGATGATACGATTTATATCAAAATCATGCGCAAACAACTCACGAAGCATCTCGTTGTCCTCAAAGTTTACATATGCACTGTTGGTATAGGCTTCTTTGGCGAACTCTTGCATCAGCCATGTTTTCCCCACTTGACGAGCTCCAAGCATAATCAATGACTTTCGATGGTTGCTCTCCTTCCATTGATATAAGTATGTGATAGCACTTCTTTTCATAAGACTCTGATAATTTAATGTTTACGATTACAAATATACATTTTTTATATCAAATACAACAAAAAGTCGTCCTTAAAAATGTTATTATTCGCAAAAAGTCGTCCTTAAAAGTGTTGTCATTCGCAAAAAGTCGTCCTTAAAAGTGTGCTTAGTATACTGAGCACACTTTTTGCAGATTCTCTTCGAAGTGTTCTTTGTCGATGGCGCTGTTCTTTAGTGTAGAGCGATAGTTGTATATCGTTTGTAGCGAGTAGGAGAGGATGCCGGCAATCTTAGGACTTTCCGTTACGCCCAGTCTTACCAAGGCTGCTACACGCAGGGTTGGAGTCAGCTCATTGTCTTCCTTAAGCTCGATTTGTGCCTCGGGTATCAGCAGTGAGTTCAGTTCATTTACAAACGAGGGATAGAGCGAGAGGAAGATTTTGTCGAACTGCGAGAAGAAGTTCTGGCTCTCCTCAGTGCCTCGCTTTGATGACGAGAGAATGCTCAGCAGTTCGTTCTGCTGATTGGCTTTAATCTTGCGTATTACCAGTTTGCGCTGACTGTCCAACCGCTCAATATACTGATAGCAGAGCATGATAAAGGCATTAGCCATCAACTCACGCTTTGCGTTGGTGTTAACAAGCTCATCATTTGAGTTCCGAAGCGCTTTGTTTGAGTCCTTAAGTTCGTTGTTAGAGTCCTTAAGCTCGTTGTTAGAGTCTTTAAGTGCTTTGTTGGAGTCTTTAAGTTCGTTGTTAAAGTACTTAAGTTCATTGTTGTTGTATTTAAGCTCATCGTTAGAGTCCTGAAGTGCTTTGTTTGAGCCCTTAAGTTCATCGTTAGAGTCTTGAAGTGCTTTGTTTGAACTCATTAGCTCATCGTTAGAGTCTTGAAGCGCTTTGTTTGAGCCTTTAAGTTCATCGTTAGAGTCCTTAAGCGCTTTGTTTGAGCCTTTAAGTTCATCGTTAAAGTCCTTAAGTGCTTTGTTTGAGCCTTTAAGTTCATCGTTAGAGTCCTGAAGCGCTTTGTTTGAGCCTTTAAGTTCATCATTAGAGTCTTGAAGTGCTTTGTTTGAGCCCTTAAGTTCATCATTAGAGTCCCGAAGAGTTTTGTTTGAACTCGTCAGTTCGTCATTTGAGTCCTGAAGTGCTTTGTTTGAGCCCTTAAGTTCATCATTATAGTCCCGAAGAGTTTTGTTTGAGCTCGTCAGTTTGTCATTTGAGTCCTGAAACGCTTTGTTAGAGCTTGTCAGTTCATCGTTTGAGTCTTGAAGTGCTTTGTTGTCCTTTAGCTGTTGTTTGTTGGTAGCGCTCAACTCTTCAGTCAAGGTTTTCAGTTCCTTCTCCGACAGTTTCAATAAATGGTTTTTCCGGTTGACGTACACTATTGCTGCTGCAATGGCTGCCAATAACAAAAGTATGCATATTATCGTCACGTTTTTCCAGATGGCTTCCTTTTGGAGCTTTTCATTGTAAGCTGACAATATTACATGCAGGTCGGTATACAGCTCTACCCGTTGCAGACGACTATTATATGCATGTGCGTCTTTCAATGTTTGATTGATATATTTCCGGGCTTTGTCAAGGTCATTTTTATTTTTATAAAGCGACAGAGCAACATCCTGCAATGCCAGACTCTCATTGTTAGCCGTCATTACATCGCTAATGGCAGCAAGCAGCAGATAACGCCTCTGCTGCTCCCACAGTTTATTGTTGCCGTAAGCCTTTGACAGAACGCATGCCGCCCTGCCGTACATGCAGTTTTCGGGTCCGAACATTTGCATTGCCTTATTCAATGAAGCGCTAATCTCATTGATACTCCTGCCTGAGTAAAAGAGGTTAATACCCTTCATGTAATAATACATTGCACTATTCTTCGGACAGTAGTATAGAGCCTTGCTGATATATTCCTTGAACAGTTCGTTATAATGTTTGCTGAACTCCATTTTCTGACAATGTGCATTCAGATTGTAATAAAGTGAACTCTGGGCGCAGTAGAAAAGGAAATTTTGCTTTGGGTCGGATTCTGGTATCTCGATTTTGTCCAGACTTTCCTTCGCCTCAATATAGAAGCCTCGTTCAATCAGCAGACTTGCCTTTGTAATCAGGAATCGGTTGCAATAATCAGAATTGCCAGTCTGTTTGGCAAGGCTTATTCCCCTTTGGACATACACCATTGCCGAGTCGTAAACGTATAGACTATACTCGTTTGCCAACTGTTCATATATGCGCAGCTTGTCTGTTGCAGCGGTCACGAATTTAGCTCCAAGCTTAATGTCTTTTAGTCTTTTTTCTTTTATGACATCATAATCCGCACTATGTGCTATTACAGAGTCTAATCTTTCGTAAAGTTTGTAATTGTCTGCGCGAGCATTAATGAGCGACAGACTGATAGTTATGGTCAATATCAATGTCCTCATAGGTCTTTAAATATTTAGGTTTACCTTTTTTATCTACAAATTTATAGATTTTTTATTAGATATATTATATGAATTTCCTACTTTTTAAAAATTAATTTTTTTCGATTCTTACTTTTTACCCCCCCCCTGCCGTTGCGTAAGTTACTGTTTATAAGATAGTTGTAATTTTCTTGCCTTACTTCTACTTACTGGAAACTTACTCAATGCACTTTAACCTCCAGGATATAAATACCTTTGCACAGCAAAAGCCGGAACACCAAACTTGATTGTTAAATAGTTTAATTTATAAAGAAAAGAATTGTTATTCAGTTTACACGATGATTAATCTTATGAATTTTAAAAAACTTAAGGCTGCCTTGCTGGTGGCAGTCATCTTTATGCTGCTTCCTTTGAAGGCTGTAGGTCAGGCTAATACCTACTACGATAAGGGACAGAATGGCCAACGCCATACTTTGGAAGAGCGAATGGCGCTTGTAGGCCATAACTGTATGGTAAGCCGTCTCCCTGATGGTATTGAAGTTGGTTCCGGAGCGAAGAACCTCTCTAACTTATGCGATGAGAATCTTGACAATTACTATGCTCTTCCAGATGTAGCAAGCGTTACGCTTCTTGCAGGCTCACCTATTGTAGCCGTAAAGGACATGAAACACTACATCGACAAAAACACAAAGGCAGGTTTTAAGATTTCGGGAGAAAGTAATGTGTTGAACCTCGAAGTTTTAAAAGGCAATTATCATATTCGCTTCTACAGAGATGGTAATATAATTAAGACTTCTCCTGTGGAACAGCTTGGCTTTACAGTGCTCAATCTGTCTGTGGGTAATATTGATTTAGGTAATAATGCCGTTGATATCGTTGCTGCAGAGCAACCGGAACAAGACTATGATGAGATTGCTCTCGTAGGTCAGAACGGTATCAAAATTGATGTTGTTAAAGGTCTGAAGATTTACTATGCCTTTGTTGGCGATATTGAATATACGCTGACTAATCCAAAAATTCAACAATACGACAAGGATATTAAATTGAATGCTAAATCAAGCACTCATTCAATACCAACTAAATTTCATGACTTAAATTATTATAACAGAGATCTCATAGACGATAACCTCTCTAATGGTATCGTAATTTCTGCATTATTACAGCTTGGCTCTTCTGGTTATGCACAAGTTATTGCCAATAATGATAAGGGCACGGAAACATTCCCTGAAGGAACAGAAGCGGGATTTGTATATAGTGATGGAAAATTAATTGGTGCAGGAGTTACTCCTGTTATTTATCTTCTTGATAAAGATGGTAATGAGGTTTGCCGTAAAGCTATAGAAACAACCGTACTTTCAGTAGCTATAGGTGGTGGCAGTAAGAAGGTTTCTATTAAGGCTCCAAAACCTTTCTCAGGTATCAAATTTAGCACAAAGGGAGTGGAACTTCTTAATGGTGTTACAGCCAAATACGCTTTCATCGTTCCCAAGCCCACTACAGCAGGTCATCGGTGTGAAATGAGTCCTACAGCCAGTCTTGACGTCTGCAACTGCGATTCTCATTATCAGCTTAAATGGGACAATGAGAAATTCCCTGAAGCAAAATGGGAAGAAGCAGAAACTTTGCCAACTGGTGTAAAGTTCGACTCAACCAACAACACTCTTGACTTCAGCGAGACAGATAGCTACCAAAATGGCTCTGACGAGAGAGTGACAGTAAAGATGAAGTTGACAAATACTGATGGTTGCTCTCAGATTATCACCATCAACTATGGAGGCTCTACCGAGCAGAAGCCGGAAGATAAGAAGGAAACCGTACTCTATAATAAAGACCCAAAGAATCCGGAATATGAATTGGGCAGTGGCAATAATGCCGGTATCAACATTCTGAGTATCGTAAAGAATTCTAACAATATCATCTCGTCTAAGCTGAATAGCTATGCCTCTTATTTCGGAGGTGTTAGTATTGGCGATTCTTATATTTGTAGCGTTAAGAAAAAGAATGGTAAGATTTCTGACGGAACAACTCGTCAGAATGGTGAACGTCAAGTTGGTTTCGTAGTAACCGCTAAGGGAACTGCCTTGAGTGCTGATGTGCTTAAGTTGATGAATGTAAGAATTTACAACGGCGGCGAACAGGTAGGTGCAGGCATCTCTACTTCTGCCATCTCAGCCAAACTGATAGGCAGTCAGAATACACATAAGGTGAGATATTCTATCAAGGTTCCTGCAAGTACCGTTTTCGATGAAATCCGCCTCTACTCTTCAGGTCTGCTGGGTGCAGACCTCAGCGTGATGAACATCTACTATGCATATACAGCTGATGCAGATGCTATTCTCGACGACCCAATGCAGGGTGCTGAAATCATATCGTTCGAAAAAAACAATGCCAGCATCAACGCCGGCAGAACACAGTCTATTGGTGTGGCTAATGTAGGTAATGGTTTGAAAGACATCACCAACTGTATCGACGGCAACCTCGAAACTAAGACAACCTTCCCTACAGGAGTAAAGGCTATTTCTGGTTCGGTACTTGCCGTAAAACTTGGTGTTACAGCAACACGCAACAAGCAGCTCGTAGTAGTTGTAAACAAGGAAGCCGTGGGATTAGGACTCGACGTTGTTGGTGCCATCGTTGTGAAGACCTATAAGACTGGCGTAGAAGAGCCAGTAGAAACCTTCAACGACTGGAGTGTTCTCGGAGCTAATGTAATCACTATAGGCGATAAGGGATTCATCTTTATCAATCCGAAGGATGACTACGATGAGGTGGCTATTACTGAAGGTGAGGGTGTAAGTGCCCTTAATGGACTGGCTGTATATGGACTCATGCTGCGCAACGACAAGGACGCCGACGGTACACCTGACGTAGATGAGCCGGGTGAACAGTGCAAGCAGGACCTTGTATTCGAGGAGGAAAAGAATCTCAGCGAAAAGAGTCAGAAGAATTATAAGCAAAAGCTGACGATGTATTTCAAGCGTTCTTTCGTGGGTGGTAAATGGAATTCGCTCATGATGCCGGTAACTTTGACGAAAGAACAGTTTGTACAAGCATTTGGAGACAAGGCTAAACTTGCCAAGGCTGACGAGGTTCGTGAAGAAGCTAATAATCTGGTTATCGGATTCAAACTGGTGGATGAAAACAATACTTTAACTTCACAAGACGAGTATCTGATTGCCAATACTCCATACATCATCTATATGGATGCGGACTTTGTGAAGAGCCGTAAGAGTCAAGTGTATGATACTTATGATGTGGGAGTTATCAAGGGAGAGATATATGTAGTGGACAATACGAAGGTTTCAGGTGTCAACTTTACCTATGATACTAACGTGGCAGATGGTCCGGTAAGCTATAGCTTCAATGTAAACCCAGAAATCACTACCAATTGGTCTATGACTAATTTGGATATTCTTGGCAGTTATGACCCACACCAATCACTTGCTGATGGTAACTATATCTGGAACAATGGTGACCTCTATCTTCTCAATAAGAATCATTGGATGAAAGGTTACCGCTGCTGGCTCAATCCTACAGGGACGAATCCTGCAAATGCAGCCCTCTTTACCTTCGGCGTAGGAGATGGTAATACTACGGGCATCCATCTGCCATCTGTAGGCAATAACTCAGGCAGCACCAGAGTGTACAACCTTAACGGTCAGCGTATACACGATATGATGGGTGTACAGCCTGGCATCTACATCGTGAATGGCAAGAAAGTGGTTGTGAAGTAAAAATGTTTTAAAAAATAAGTTTTATGACTAAGAAAAAATATATAGCCCCGGCAATCATTGTTTTGGATTGCGAGATACAGAATTGTATTCTCGCTGCATCCAACGAAATGCAATGGAATCCTGGAGTAGGTGATAATATTGGTATCTATGAGGAGGGAGATGACCTGGATGACGAAATAACAGGTTAAAAACATAAATAGCTCAAACAACGAAGCGCCCTGCAAGAGTGAAAGCATTAACCAATTTAGTGCTTTTGCCTTTGCAGGGCGCTTTTGTAATGTCCGTTGATATATTATTCGCATTGTTCTTCCGTGTCTGACTTTTTTTTTGTAATTTAACGCCGTGAAATAGGAAACATTAAAAAATACGATTATGGAAGCAACTGTTTTTAATCCAATACAGGTACATCTGTTGAAAATGTTTGAGATAGACAAGTCGCAAAAGGGTTTGGAGGAATTGAAGAATCTGTTGTACAACTACTATTCTTCAAAGATGAAGAGTGCCCTTGACGCATTGTGGGATTCGGGCGAATTGGACCAAACTCGCCTCGATGAAATCAACGATATGGACCTGCATAAACTATAGCATATGAGCAGGTTGGTTTTAGACACTAATTGTCTGATACAGATAGTATCACCTCGTAGTAAATACCATTCTTTATGGATGTCATTTGTTAGGGGAGAAAATGAGTTGTGTGTGTCAAATGAAATCATTGATGAATATCTGGAAATTCTACAAAAACTAACAAATATTGAAGTAGCTGAATACATAGTGAAAACAATAATAAATAGTCCTTTCGTAGTTTTCAAGAATCCATTCTACAAATTTGATTTGATACAAGCAGACAAGGATGATAATAAGTTTGTGGATTGTGCAATTGCTGCTCAGGCTAAATGTATAATATCCAATGATCATCACTACGATATTTTGTCTACAATACCATTCCCACACGTTGAAGTGATTAAACTCGCTGATTTCATGCAAATAATAGGAGGGTAGGGCATCCTTGCCCTACTCGCTCTACCTTTATTTATAGTATATTGAGTGGATACGGCAGGGATGCCATACCCTCCTATGGTTTGCTTTATGGTCACGAATTGCCATGAATTATCCATGAATGTTTGTGACTAAAATAATTCGTGAATAATTCGTGTGCATTCGTGACGAAAAAACGATAAACGTAGAGATTAATGTACGATTAATGTTTTAGAACGCCCAATGATGTTTTTCATGTTAATCGTCGTTAATCGATCATTAATCTGTCGTTAATGTTATTGCCGTGAAGAGATTCGTTTTTTTTAATTATTACCCACACCCCATCATTGTCTTTACCATCTCGCATTAGTTCTCCAGCTTCTTTCAAAGCAGAAAGATCACGTTCTATAGTACGTGAACTTACCGACAAAGTCTCCGACATTTGTTTGGCAGTAACTGATGGAGATTGTCTTATAAGGTTAATGATTTTTTGCTGACGCTCAGTAAGTTTAATCTCCGACACGTCTCCGACATTATCTCCGAAATTTGATGTATTGTTGTACACTCACTTATTAGGTCCGTTATTTTCATTTTTTTGATTGAACGTTACTAATTATCAAACTAAACGAAAGATTGATAGCAAAGGTAGTCAATTTACTTCACATTGGGCACGAATTATATGAAAAAGCTTGTTTATTATAATAATTCGTGAATAATTCGTGTGCATTCGTGACGAAAAAAACGATAAACGGAGAGATTAATGTTATTGCCGTTAAGAGATTTGTGGCTTCTGTAGTAGGATGGTTTCTATGTTAGCTTTATGGTCACGAATTGCCATGAATTATCCATGAATGTTTGTGACTAAAATAATTCGTGAATAATTCGTGTGCATTCGTGACGAAAATTATATTTGCATTTTTAACCGCTCAAAACTGTTAGTTGAGCGCACAACAAAATCTTTTGCTCTAAAATCGTGAGTTTTGCGCGTGCAGCGATTATTATGTTAGTATTCAGAGAGTTGCGATGATGGTGGATGCTGGTGTGCAATAATAGACCGTGCGAAAACCCTACATTTTATTTCAAATGTAGTCCTTTTGCACTGCAATATGGCTCCCGTTGCATTGCAATTAGGGTCTACTTGCACACCAAATGTAGTCCTTTTGGAGAGTAAGGAAGCTCCTAATTAAGAAAAAACGAGTGAAAGACCCCTCGTCAACCTATAAAAATCGCTTCAGAAATCTCTAAAATCAATTTTTTGTTTGTAACACTTTTTTACTGCCAGTACAATATTTGCATTCTCTAAATTAATGTTATTTTGTGACTAAACGTCCGTTATCTCGTCAATAATCAGTATTTTTGCAGATTAATTGTATAAGAAACATAAGATAACGACAATAACAATATGGTGAAAATAAAGATAGTGAACCGTGGCCGTCAGCAACTGCCGGCATACGCTACCGAGCTGAGCGCAGGCATGGACTTGCGTGCCAATATCGACGAGTCAATCACGCTCAACCCAATGGAGCGCCGCATCATACCCACAGGTCTGTACATTGCGTTGCCTCCGGGATATGAGGCTCAGGTGCGCCCACGCTCCGGCTTGGCACTGAAGCACGGCATCACTGTGCTCAACTCGCCCGGAACCATCGATGCCGACTACCGTGGCGAGATAGGCGTGCTGCTCATCAACCTCTCTACCGAGCCGTTTGTCATCACTGAGGGCGAGCGCATAGCACAGATGGTGATAGCACGCCATGAGCAGGGACAGTTTGAGGTGGTTGAGCAACTCGACCAGACCGAACGCGGTGAGGGCGGATACGGCCACACCGGAGTGAAGTAAAGCAGCAAACACACACATACGCAATGAACCCATACAAGAATCAGATAATCGGCATCGGAGCAGCCGCCCTGCTCGCCATTGCCCCAGCCATTGCTACGGGCATCGACAATCGTACGCGAGGCGTGGCTCAGCGTCTCGATGCCGACACGATGACCATCAGCGCCAAGCAGCTGCTCGACGCCACACCGTTGGCAGACAGGCTCTTTCTCGATGCGGTGTGCAGCCAGCTTAGGGGCGACGACTCTACAGCCCTTCGACTGCTCGACTCGTGCCGAGAGGTAAATCCCAATGCAGCCGAAGCCTACTATCGGCTGGCACAACAGTACTTCGATACGGGCAACGACTCTATAGCCACGAAGTATATGGAGCGTGCCGCACGTCTGCAACCAGCCAACGACACCTATCAGGAGAGCGTAGCCGCAACGTACATACAGCAGCGCGACTACGACAACGCCATCAAGGCATACGAGAATCTCTACTCGCACCACCGCGAGCGCACCGACGTGCTCGACATCCTGGCGCGTCTGTACGGTGCCAAGAAGGACTACACGCGCATGCTGTCGACCATAGAGCGCATAGAGAAGATTGACGGCGAGAGCGACGAGCTGACATTTATGAAGATGAATGTCTACGAGATGCGCCACGACACCAAGAACGCCTACCGCATGCTCAAGGCTCTGAACGACGCCCATCCCAACGAACCCAACTATAAGGTGATGCTGGGCAACTGGCTGATGAACCACAGCCGCCGCGACGAGGCATTCAAATGCTTCCAGGGCGCACTTGCCGACGACCCGCAGAATGCCTTCGCCCTCAACTCGATGTACGACTACTATCGTGCTGGCGGCGACAATGCGGCTGCCGACGAACTGCGCGAGAAGATACTGTTCAGCTCGCAGACCGAGTCGAAGACCAAGGTGACCATGCTGCAGCAAGCCATAAAGGAGTCGGAGCAGAACGGCGGCGACAGCGTGGTGGTGCTCAATCTGTTCGATCGCACCATGGCAGCATCGCCCAAGAATGCCGACATATCCAACATGAAGGCTATGTACATGAAGCTGAAGGGCATGCCCGTCGACTCCGTTAACGCCGCCTTCGAACACACGCTCACCTTCGAGCCCGACAACAACCTGGCTCGTATCAAGCTGATACAGGACAAGTGGGAGAAGAAGAAGTGGGACGAGGTGATAGCCCTGAGCACTGCCGGAACGCAGTACAACCCCGAAGACATGACCTTCTACTACTTCCTCGGACTCGCCTACTTCCAGAAGGACGACGACCACCACGCACTCGACGCTCTGAAGCGAGGTGCCGACGAGATTGACGACCACGCCGACCCCGACATGGCAAGCGACTTCTACGGCGCGATGGGCGACATCCTGTTCAAGAAGAAACAGCAGGAGGAGGCTTTCGAGGCTTACGACAAGAGCCTGAAGTGGAAGGAGGACAACATCGTGGTGCTCAACAACTATGCCTACTACCTCTCCGAACTGCGACGCGACCTGAAGCGTGCCGAGCAGATGAGCTTCAAGACGGTGCAGGCTGAGCCCACCAACGCCACCTATCTCGACACCTACGCATGGATTCTGTTCCTGCAGAAGCGATATGACGAGGCACGTGCCTACATCGACCGCGCTCTGCAGAACGACACCGACACCGTGAACGGACCGAGCGCAGTGGTGATAGGACACGCCGGCGACATCTACTGCATGTGCGGCGACACCGACCGTGCCGTGGAGCTGTGGCAGCGTGCGCTCAAGGCAGGAGGCGACAAGGCGGTGCTGACACGAAAGATAAAGACAAAGAAACTGAAGATAGAGGAACAATAAAAGAAAGACAATGAAACGACTAATAACGATAATCTCTGTAATCGTCTTGCTCGCCTCGTGTGCCAGCAAGAAGGCTGTGACCGACGGCAGCGCCACTACCGGACTGTCGAAGACACAGAAGTCAGAACAGCAGGCGTTCATGAAGCGTGTGCTCGACAATCAGGTGCAGGCACGCAACATCGTGGCAAGCGCCGACTTCCGACTGGTAGCGGGCAACAAAGACCTCAGCTGCGACGGCAAGATAAGCATGCGTCGCGACGAGGTGATACGACTGCAGCTGTTGCTGCCCATTATACGTACGGAGATAGCACGCATCGACTTCACACCCGATTATGTGCTGCTCGTAGACCGTTATCACAAGGAATACATCAAGGCTTCGTACAAGGACGTGAGCTTCCTGGCTGACAACGGACTGTCGTTCTACTCGCTGCAGGCTCTGTTCTGGAACCAGCTGTTCCTGCCCGGCGAGAAGGCGGTGGGCGAGCAGATGCTGCAACGGTTCACATGCAGCCTCGCCGATGTGGCTACGACAGTGCCCATGGGCTACAAGAACGGCAAGATAGACTATCAGTGGAAGGCATCGAAGGCTACAGCGCTGATAACAGGTGCCGGTGCCAACTACGAGAGTGCGGGCCACGGCAAGTCGTCGCTCATCTGGACCTACGACAACTTCCGCACGTTTGCAGGCAGACAGTTTCCGCTGTCGCAGCAGTTTGCCGTGACCACCGACATCACCGGACGCCAGCAGGCAGCGCAGCTGACGGTGAAGATGTCGTCGCCCAAGAACTCAGCCGACTGGGACGTGGAGACTCAGCTGTCGGGCAAATACAAGAAGATAGAGGCACAGGACATACTCAAGAAACTCATGTCAATACAGTAAAAGCCAATGAAGCAATTTATAATGGCACTTCTTGCCACAGCGATGCTTGCCGCTCCTACGGATGCCACGGCTCTGACGCTCATGCAGCAGCGCCAGCACACCACGACGCAGACCAAGAAGAAGCAGGCGGCAAAGACTCACGCAAGAAGACCTGCCAGCACAAAAAGAAAGACTACCGCCAAGAAGGCCACTGCCCGAAAGAAAACAACCAAGAAGGCGGCACGCCCCACTTACTCTACAGCCGAGATACGCGGACTGCAGAGCAAGCGCACAGCCATGCAGAAGGAGATAAAGAAGCAGGAGGCAGCGCTGCGTGCCAATCAGGCGGATGTGAAGAAGCGTCTCAACGACCTGCTTGTCATAAACAGCGAGATAGACAAGCACCAGAAGAACATCGACGGCATACAGAAGGACATACAGCACATCGACGGCAACATCGGACTGCTCAACGCCCAGCTCAACACGCTGGAAGAACAGCTGAAGGACCGCAAGGCTAAGTATGTGAAGTCGATGCGGTACATCAACCGCCAGCATACGTTGCAGGACCGTCTGATGTTCATATTCTCAGCCAAGAACTTCGCTCAGATGTATCGCCGACTCAGATTTGTGCGCGAGTATGCCTCATGGCAGAAGGCGCAGGGCGAAATGGTGAAGGTGAAGCAGGCGCAGGTGAACGAGAAGCACGCGCAGCTGCAGCAGGTGAAGGGCCAGAAGAACAACATGCTCTATCGTGGACAGCAGGAACGAAAGCAGCTTGAAGGCAAGCAACAGGAGCAGCAGCAGGTGGTCAACTCGCTGCAGAAACAGCAGAAGACCATACAGCGCGTCATAGACAAGCAGCGTAAGGACGCTTCGGCAATAAACGCTCAGATTGACCGACTCATTGCCATCGAGGTGGAGAAGGCTCGTGTGCGTGCTGCCGAGGAGGCAAAGCGCCGTGCGGCTGCGGCTGCCGCTGCCAAGAAACGCCGTGAGGAGGAACTGGCACGCAAGCGTGCTGAGGCTGAACGCGCACGTATAGAGAACGAACGCCGACTGCGTGAGGCACGCGAGGCTGAGGCACGTGCCAAGGCTGAAGCTCGTGCTGCACAGGAACGTGAGGCTGCCGCCCGTGCCGAAGCACAGCGCCAGCGCGATGCCGAGGCTAAGAGAAAGGCGCAGGCTGCGGCTGAGGCTGCGGCACGCGAGGCTGCCGAACAGAAGGCTGCCGCCGAACAGCGTGCACGCGAGGCTGCGGCTCAGCGCGAGGCTGTGGAGCGTAAGGCACGCGCCGACGAGCAGCGCTCTACCAAGGAGATAGCCCAGGCACGCAAGAATGTTGAACAGACCGCCACCATGTCGTCGGTCGACCGCATGATGTCGGGAGGATTTGAGGCCAACAAGGGACGTCTGCCCATGCCGATAACCGGAAGTGCACGCATCGTGAGCCACTACGGACAGAACAGTGTGGCAGGACTCAAGGGCGTGACCATCGACAATAAGGGCATCAACATCATGGGTCAGCCCGGCTGTCAGGCACGCGCAATATACGACGGCGAGGTGAGTGCCGTGTTCGGATACGGCGGTTCGTTCGTGGTGATGGTTCGCCATGGTGCCTACATATCAGTATATTGCAACCTGCGCTCGGTGGCTGTGCAGCTGTCTCTTATACACATCTCCGAGCCCACGAGACTACGCTGCATCTC
>OBIB01000381.1_pt1 | contig 17470 bp, 5 predicted proteins | sample 1496261 | NCBI WGS metagenome assembly OBIB01 (sample SAMN05065771, study PRJEB22554) | human gut metagenome | biome: ENVO:2100002; feature: ENVO:00000062; material: ENVO:00002003 | host: Homo sapiens | place: USA
GCCCATGAGGAAGAAAAGGAATATTACCCACATAAACCAGCCACCTTCACCACCGAAGCCGTTGTTACCCTTCATGGCAAGGAGGACATTTGGGTCAACACCCTGCTTTTGGAGCAGAGGCGCAAGAAGACCGAGCATCCCATTGTTGGATGTGGAGCCTTCGTTTCCGAATACATACGTTTTACTTTCCATATTATCCTGAATCTTTTGTTAAACATTAATTGATTAATACTACGTAACGTTACGAGCACAAAGATACGAATAATATGGATAGAGATAGATAAACTCGTAAAAGGTTGTTTAAGTGTTTGAATAGCAGCGATTTGTGGTTACGGAAAAGGTCATAAGAGTATAGGAGAGGCTATTTAGTTTCTCCTATATGTATCAGTTTAGCTATTCCTAAATATTTATGCCATACTTCTTTGCTTGCTTACGGAAGAAAGCCTTCTTGTTAGCAAAGAATCGGATAAGGGATTTATTCCACTTTTTCTCATGCCCAAACTGGTCATAGATGCCTTCTGGTATCTTGCCATCGTGAACATACTTCTCGAATGACGAGATAGACTTGCCCATTTCGTGGGCACACCATCCCTTGTTGGCTTGCGTATCATTCATCATGGCAGTAAGGAGTGCTACCAGTTCCAAGTCCCCTTCTGACAGACCACAAGGTATTGGTTTGCCTTCTTCTTGCGCTACTGCTGATTCATGCGCCTTATCAGCAAGAACACGAAGTCCTGCCTCTATGATTCTGTAATTTACTAATTGCGACATAAGCATATAGAATTAGAATGAGTGTAATCAGGAACATATCACAATAATACATATCGTTTGTGACAACAATAGAACCGAACATGATGTGTATCACATTGACTCCTGCAATATACAAGATAGGTATTCGCCACTCTACGCACAATCTGTGCAACACCTGACCTTTCCAAAGGGAAATCGGATATAGAATATAAGTGATGAAATAGAAGAACCAGACTGGTTCCTCGTTCTCTTCATACCAAAGGGTAATCTCCATCTTGTTGTCATAAAACTGAGATACACCATACCATCTGATAAGCATGACCAATATTGGAGCATACTTGAAGTAGAGTAAATCTGTTTTTATTTTACTGCGTTCAGGGAGAAGTTTAGTTATCTCTCCTATCAATTTCCTGACCCGTTGGTCTTCATCATCATCTTGTTTCATAAGCCTTCATTTTTTAGTTTATTTTTGCTTGAGAATTATTAAATTATAGAATTTATGAACGTTCTTAGATTTGGCAAATCTAATAAAAAGGAATGGAATATATTGATTTACATAAAACTTTAAATATTAAACTTTGCAAATACTTACAGATTGAAAGTTTTATCCAAATTAAAGAAACGAAAAGTTTCAGAATGAAAGCAAATATCCCCCGAAAGCCTTATACTTTCAGGGGATAGCCATATTTATTTTTTCTTAGCCTTCGATTTCTGGTTAGCCACAACCACCTTGTTAGCTTTCTCCAGTACGGAAAGAATCTTCTTTCTCAATTCACGAATCTGCTTCATGTCCTCAGCGTTGTAGGCATCCTTGCCATCATCCAAGAAACCTTTCTTTAACTCGGAAATCTCCTGCTTATCAAGGGAAATCTCGTCAATGGCATCAATGGCAGCCTTGTTGGTGTTGTAGTAGCCATCGCTCTGACTAGAAGCCGTATCAACCAATAGGTCGTAGGCAGACTTGAATCCGTTCAACTTAGTGTAGAGTTGATTCAGCTTCAAGTCCTCGAAATCATCCTTTGGAGTAGCATGAGCCTTGTATATATCCTCAGCATTCAACTTGTGAGGTCTATACTCTTCCCCACTCTCCTCAGCACGTTCCTTCTTCTTGTCTTCCTCATACTTCTTCACCTTCACATCATCCTGCTTGTACCGCTTATACTCCTCAGAGCCGTAGAACCGCTCCAGCATGGAGTAATCTCCATCCACCTTGGCTTGTTTCTTCAACTTGCTCAGGGTATTGGCAGCACGGTCGTGGTTCTCCTTCATATTCCAGAACTCATCGCCTTGTTTCTTAGTGACTGGTCTATCATCAGGATTGCTGACGAACTTGCTGAATAATGGAATATCAGCCACCTTGATTTCCTTCGGGTCGTTGAGTGACTTGGTAAGCAAACCGAGCACCTGACTGCCCATGGTGTAAGCACCACCGAGATAAGAAGACAACACATGGTCAACAACACCAGGGTTGTTCAGATTGTATCTTGGATCACCGAAAGCATCAATGCTATTCTGTTGCACATCAGGATAGTCGTTTCCGATTGAGTTAACCATCTTTGACACTCTCACCAGCCAATCAGGAGTGCCAACGTATGCCTTGGTAAAGTTAGGGTCATACTTGTTATACTCTGTGTCCTTGAATAATGGCTTGCCAGTAAAGTCAACATTGAAAGCCAACTCTGCAATCGGACGGATAGCATTAGGGCATATACTAACAAGTATATTACCGTCATATCCAGTCGGGTCGAGCGGAAGCATATCCACTACCTGACCAACCAAATCCCAACCATAGTCTTCCCAACTCTCCTCAGCCAATTCGCCACCCATCATCTTGGATGCAATCATATCGCCCAAGCCATAGAAAGCACGGAACTCCTGAGCAAGCGGAATCTTAATAAACTCATGAGTGAAAGGAACCCACATGATAAGGTTATTTCTTCTATCCCACTTTGTGAACTGCCAGTACTTCTTAGATATATCTTTGTACAAATCCTTATCATCATCACCATCGCCACCCAAAAAAGCAGCAGCCATCTGCATCAAGGCTACATTAACGATAGGAACCAGCACACCGCTCGCTATCCACGATGCAGTTACAGCCGTGAATTTGAAAGGATGATGCTTGGCAAGCGCACCCACGGTCTGCAAACTCTGTACTGCTGGGTTGATGAAGAGATAGAGATTTCTAATAGTCTGCCAGCTATGTTCTCCAGTACCCTTGCGGTTGAAGTTCAGGGTCACGTCCTTTGCATCATTCACCGCCTCATCAATGGAACGTCCATATTGAATAGAGGTCATGTAGATAGCAAATCGGTTACTATCCTCGATTGCTCTGTTCAGGAACTCAATGCCATCCATGATGGTGTGTCCTACCTTTACTGGGTTCGCCTTCCATCTGTTCAAATCCTTCAAGTCATTCTTGAATTTCTTCTTCAAGTCTTCTACGTCAAGCGAAGATACAAAGCCAGTCTCGCCACCATTCATCATGAAGTCATAGAACATCTGTTCCTTAGGAGTAGCATTTCCGTTGCTTACCTTCTCTTTTAACTTTCCGCTCTGATAGTCTTTCAACATGAAACCAAGATTCCAAGAGGTAGCCAGATTTTTTCTGAGCAGATAGTTGTATCTTCCATCCTCACGAATAGCGGTAGATGCAAGGGTCATTGTCAGGTCTCGGAAGTAGTTAGAAGGGATGAAGAGAGGTGAAAGACTGGTATAGGCAGCAGCCATCTTTCTTCCGACAACAGCAATTACCCTCTTACTGATACTATTTTTGATTCCTTCACTCACTCGGTGTGCTCTTGTATTGTTCATCGCCTGAGCCAACTGAGGATCACCATTCACATAGATAACGTACTCCTCGCCATCCTTCATCACTCTTACCTCATGTTCTCTCTCCTCGCTGTGAGTCTGAGGATAGGCAATGTTCAGTCCGTCTCTCTTCTGGGTAGCATCGCCAGTCTGAGCCATCTGCTCCATCTTCTGCTCGAAAGCATCAATGGCAGCCTTCACCTGATTACTATCCATCTGAGAAGTAATCTGAGGTGTAGCAGGAATCCACTCCTCGTTGCCGTTATCATCCACACTCTTCACGTACCAAGCCTTGCTCAGGGTAAGAAGAGAGGAAGGATGATTCTGAGCCAAGAGCATCAGGTGTTGTTTCACCCAGTTTTTGTTGTTGAGCAGGATTCCACTCTCTGCCATGTTCTCGATGTATGCGATAGGGTCATCAGCGATAGAGGTTCGTCCGTGTGCCTTCATCAAGGTCTGATTGAAAGCACCCTTGCCACCACCGATATAGTCCCATACTTGGTCGGCTGTAGTGCCATCCCAGCCACGGAGAGGAATATAATGGCTATACATATCACGCACATACTGATAAGTATCTTTGCTCATCATACCAGCCTTATAGCCATCACGGAGAATCTTCTTGGTAGCCGCATTCGTTGCGTCCCAGAGGTTGTGAGTCTCGGTTACATACTTACTCTCAATATCCTTTATCAGTTTGTGGGCAGCTTCCTCGAAGTCTGAGCCATCAAATAGAGCAGACAAGCCTGAGTAATCGTAGGCGATACCCATCTTATCATAACGATAGTTCATATAGGATGGAGAGTATTTCGTTCTGAGAGCATTATCTCTCTGTCTCCAAGTATTGAAATCCACTCTTCCATACTCCAAGTCGCTATCATTAATGATACGATTCATATCGCCCTTGTAAGCCCTGTATGCCGCACTTCTCTGAGCCACGTCCTCAAAGTCAGCTTCCAGTGACTTCTTGAAAGCCATCTGTGCATCACGCTCCAAACCATGCTTAGCCATCATGTAGATACGAACATTATCATAGCTATCGCCCAGTACCTTCTTCATCTGATGATAAGCCTTTCTCAATGGCTGCAAGAACTCATTGTTGTACTCCTCAAACTCATTCTTTCCCTTGCCATGGCTTCGGTTCTCGGCAGTATAGGCATCCTCAGCCATGTTTAGGCGGTCAACACCCACTTCCTTCATGATAGCTTCCTGAGCCTTGCGGATAGCCAGCATACTATCTTGGAAGGCGATACGTTTGAGCACAGAGCCACGCTGCAACTCTCTGTTGAACTCTCCAAGGGCAGTATCATCACTCAGAAGATGCTGCTCGTAGGTTGGAGCAGTCTTCCACAAAGCCATCTGTTTGCGGTACTCGTCCACTCTCCTCAGGAAGTCAACGGCACTCTCGCCAGCGTTGCGTTGTGGGATGGTTGGTCGCTGGGCATCCTTAGGCAGATTATTATCCTTCTTCCACTGGTTCAGGTCATGCTCAAACTGGTCATAGCGCAAGGAGAATCGGGTATTACCCACGATATTGGCATTATTCTCATCGAATATCACATAGTTGTAATCGCCTTCCTTAGCACCGCCATGAATAAGACCAGCAGGATATTTGATGCCAACAAAACCTATTTCACTCAAAGCCCTTGATGCTAATTCTGCACCATACGAAGGTCTTTCACGGTCGAAGAAGTCTTCCAAAGCATGATAAAGTTCTTCACCTTTTAATGTAGGAAGTTTCTGCATGCCGTTCTCAGGAGAGTCAAGTTTCATTTGGATGATACGCTCAATCCTATCTTTATCATATCTCGCTCCACCATCTTTGAAATACTCGTTTTCATTAAATCCATGATGAGTTATTTCCCAAAGTCTGTACCATTTTTCCAATGGGAAGTTTTGAGAATCATCCCATCCAAGGTAGTTTTCACCATTACCATCAGGAATATCTACATCATAACGGCTGGCATTTCCCTGAGTCAAATAGTCCTCATCAAGGGAGTCAATCCACTTCAAACCTTCCTTATACTCTGCAAGTCTATCCTTCAAGTTCTGTTCATACTCAGTTCCCTTCTCTCTATCATTTAAGTTTTCAAGGGTACGCTGAATGTCTTTGGCATCAGCACCGACACGTTTCTTGGCAAACTCCTTGGCACTTGCCACACTACCGCCAGTAGCCACATCGTTCACCATTTCCCCAAAGACTCTTCTCTTGAAAATATCGCCTTTCACCCCATCAGGGTAGCGCATATTCTTATAGAGGTCAGCCATCTTTCTCCGCTTGGCTCTCTGGGCATACTCACGTCCAATCTTGCTAGAGTTTGTAACATATACTCCATGTCCAAATGTTTCACTTCCCTCGCCTTCCAAGGCATGAGACAAATCGAACTTGTCAAAGCTAGCACCAGTGCCGTGATAGGTACGGATGCTAAACTTAGGGTCAGAGTCAGTAAGCAGAGGAGCAATAACATGCTCGGTCAACTGAGTAGGGATTCCGTTGCCGATGATGGTATGGCTCAGGTTCTCGGAGAATGGCATCTTGTAATCATCGCTCACTCCTGATACTCTTGCGAGCACTCTGCCCATGGCACGATATACCTTGCCATCAGGCATCACAATCACGTCACCACTCTTGGTTCTGAGTGTTGGCAGGAGTTCGTCAGCAAAGGCATGAGGAATCTTTCCGTCTGCGTAGGCACTTCCCATCACATATAATGGCTTGTCTATGTTTCTCCAGTCAATACCATCAGCCTTCAAGCGAATATCCATCCAAGGAGCCACACCATTCTTCTTCTCGGTCAAGGTCGGGATAATATCAGCCACAGCTTCATACCATCCACTCTTGCGTGCCATTTTCTTTGGCTTTTCAGGGAGTTTGCCATCACGAACCGCACGGACAATCAATCTCTCTCGATTGGTGTAGCCGCCATAGTCAGCAGCATTATAGACATCGGCATCCCAAGTATAGCCGTTGGCATCCAGCGAATCGGTTATAGTCTTCATCGCTTCCGAATCCTTATAACCCTTCACGTTTTCAATGGTCACCACCTTTGGTTTTATAGCGTTGATGAACTCGGCAGTACTTGCAGCAGTCTCCTTGTCAAGTTCCAACTCAGCATGGTTACTCTTCGCCTGAGAGTAGTTCTTGCAGACTGGGCTTGCATGGAAGTACTCTACCTCGCCATCTATATGTTTTACTAATTCCTTAGGGTCAACATCACGAACGTCAGCAGTAACGATATGCTGCCCGAAGTTATTGCGATATACACCGCTTATCTTCTCGTCATACTCAACCGCTACAACTGGGTCTATGATACCCTTCAATCCTTCCTCAACAAGACCGCCACCGCTAAAGTAGGTTCCTGCCTTAATGAGAGTGCCATCAAGGTTCTTCAAAGAAAACTTAGGGTCACGCTCAATAGCTTCAGCAATATGAATAGTCTTCTTGTTGGCTTGTTTCCATCCCTCAGGTTTCTCCATCATAGATTTCAGAGAGAAACGAATATTGTCGCTACTATTGATAGCATCCATAGTAACCTTCTGTCTATCCTCGGCATTTCCACGCTCATAGCTGCTCACATCAATACCTGCCTTCTTCAAGGCATCTACCACATCGCTTGGAGTATCGTTTGGAACTATAGCCTTCTCAAACTCGTCAAGACCATAAGGACGCATGAACTTGGTCTCAAAGTAAATAGAAGGCTTATCATTCTTGACAGCTTCAATAAGTTCATTCAATTTGTTGATGTCCTCGTCTGTCAAGTCCACACCATACTCATCCTTGGCATATTTCTTTGGATTCTTCTGTGTGGCAGCTTCTTCCAATCTGTCCATGCCATAGCTTTCAAATGGTTCTGCATCAGGTTGCATCTTATCAGCCAACTCATCATAGACTGGTTGCCATTTTTCTTGGAACTTCTCAACGTCTTCATAGTTGCCAGTCAAATTGCCCTTCTTCTTGCGAATTTGGTCAAGAGTCCCCATAGGTTTCAATATGGATGCTACGAAATGACTGAAAGAAGCCGAACCAACGGAAGCATTCTTGCCATCTTGTTTCATTACCTTCACAGCATTCTCCACAGTGTTAGGCAGATACTTACGATTGCCATCTGGCTTATATCCAGCAAAGATAACCTCCTCCACATTATAGCGGTCATTAAGTTTTTCTTTCCATGAATCGAAGTCTTCCTTCATACTATTGTCCTGAATGTATTGTTGTGCAGCTTTCATCGTTGCATTCTCGTTCACCTTGCCAGAAGTCTCAGCGTCACGCAGTATGCCATCAACGAAACGAGACAAAGCCCCATAGTCATAGCCATGTTCCTTCATCCAATCAACATCAAGTTGTTTGTCCTTGGAAATATTGGAGTTAGGTCTTTTCTTGATAAACTCCTCGTCTTTCTTAATGAATTTCTTGATGTCATTGTCAAACTCTTCCTTATTGCCATCATACACCTCACGAATAAACAAGTCAAGGAGTTTCTCCTTTTGCTCATCCGTAGTATTATAGATACCATTTAATTTTCCCAAGATACCCTTCACCTCATCATGAAGTTCCTTTGGATATTTGCCTTCAACATGAACCAACTCAGGAGCTTTTCCTTTCTCATGCAAATAGAGATAAGCCAATCCGTTTGCTTCACGACCATCCATGAAGCTGTTGATGGCACTTCTTGTGAGACTTTGCATTTCCTTTGGTACGGACTCTATGTCATTGTAAGCCACATCACTACCATTTCCACCAAACTTTTTCTCCACAGGTGGATAGATAGGAGTCCACGCATCAGCAGCATAAGTACCGATGTTCTTTCCTGTCCTCTTGGCTATCTTCTCTGCCTTCGGTATCAAGGTAATCTCTCCATAGCCAGAATATATGCCGTTCTTGGAGTCAATCACACCCATGGAAGGAGCGGCAAAGCCACCTTGCTTGATAGCCTTGCGAAGCTTGTCTAGGCTGATGTTGTGCATACCAAACATAGTCTTCTCATCTTTCAAAGAATAGCGTACATCTGCATTATTCTCATTGAATCTCTGAGACAAAGGAATCACATTGCCATTATCATCATAGGTAACGGCATCAAGCAACTTTCGGTTGTTCTTGGTGTTCTTATATGCGAAGTCTGTGTCATTAACATAGTCTTCCTCACGACCATAGCCCCATTCAGCTATATCGTTACCATCCCACCATATTTCATCAACAGGAACTTTCTGTTCAATAATATTGAAGTTATCACCCCAACCATGAACCTTAGCATTTTCAACCGCATAAGCACGACTTGGAGTAACCCAATCACCATTTCTGAAAGAACCTTCCTTAACATCAGAAGGAACACTTCTATACATGGTAATAGTCTCACTCTTCTTCTGGATAGCGTTACGCACGTTATCAATAGCCTCCTTGCGCATAGGGTCAGCTGCACGATAATTACGAGGGTCTAATGCTATGAAATCGAGATTCATCGCATCTATACCACGATGGATATAATCACCCAAAGTTTGGTCTCCGTCATATTCATCATTATCCCACGCCTCCTTGCGCTCTTCCTTGGTCAAGAAGTAGCCATTGCCCCAAGGTGCAGAACCATTGAAGGCAGAAGTGCCCTGATAGCTGGAATCGGTAGAATAGCCAGCAGCCTCGGCAGCTTCATTCACCATTTTCTGAGCCTTTTCCATGTCGCCATTTTCCACCGCTTTAAGATATTCATCATCCTTCAACGAAAATTTCTCTCCATTTTCCTTGGTAGTTTCAGAAGAATTATCTATCTTTGCAGCAGACAAGTTGACCGTAGGGTCGGAAAGGGCACCGACCTCTTCCTTATCGGAAGGCAGTATGAGGAGTTGCCCGTCCTCACGGTCAGCTTGCTTCTTTATTTTTTCCAATCCTCTTTCGTCAACGAAGTGCCAATGTACGATTTCCACATTATCTTTATTAGGATTTACCTCTAATAATACTGTGCGATTATTGCCCTTCTCGTCCTTCGTGTTGATAAGTACCCAATTATATGGTCTAGTTTTCTTTTGATTCTGACCATACAAATCAGGATTGTACAAAGCAGACTTAAAGATTACTTTACTCAATTCAGGAGTAACGTCCTTATGTCTCATATAATTACGCTCAAAGATGTTCTTCTTGATAACAACTGGCTTTCCTTCTGTTCCAATAGCATCAGCAATCTTATTTGGCAAGCTAGGCAATTCTACATTTCTAGTAGGATGCAAGAAGTCTTCATCCGTCAACTCATCAACGGACTTAATCTTATCCAGCTTTAAAGTACCATCCTGATTCAGAGGATTCCCCTGATTATCCTTCAACGAGAACTTCACCTTTGCATAGTCAGCAAATGGCTTTAGCTTACGATTGCTCGCATCAAGCCACTTGTCGAACTCATCCTTGCTTGCTCCAGTAATATTGCCAAGACCTTTCCATCCCTTGCTATAGTTGGCGAGATAAGACTTTTTGGCATCATCCATGGAGTCATAGCCATACATTACCTTATGCTCATCAAACGAGCCATTAGGATTCACTTGGTCAACGACAAACACATCACCATCCCAATTATCAAGGTCTGCCTTGTCGTTGATAAACATATCCAGATGGTCGCCATCCTTACCAAACTTACCACGGATATAGCCATAGGTATCGTGCATGGTTACTTTCCACTCTTTGCCATTTGCATCCTTGCCTGAGCGAGTTGAACCCTTTGGATTTTCTATAGTGTAATCGTAGCCACCGAACTTGATGTGTCCTTTCTTATAGTTACCACTCTCTTTCTGTGCGTCAGATGGATTGGTTTCTGTCTCGTCAATGGCAGATTTCAAGCGGAGAGAGAACTTGGTGTGATTAGTAATCTGAGCGTTGTTCTCATCAAAGATAACATAGTTCATCTTGCCTTCCTTGTTGCCACCAGCGTTGCGCTTGGCGATAACCTTCACACCATCAATTCCCATATCCTTAAGGAATAGGCTAGCTTTCTTCTGTTCTCCTAAGTAATAAGACAAATCCCGATACAGACCACCACCAGTAACGGAATGCTTAAGGTATGTGTCAGCCATTTCCTCCTTGTTGACGGTGTAATCAGCCTCTTCCTTAATCTGATCATCGTTAAATCCTGCTTTGCGCAATTTATCCACGAAGTCCTCTCTGCGCTTATTGTACAATCTATCAAGAACCTTCTCCTTCAATCCGTCTGGTGCTTTTCCGTCCCATTCAATATAGTTACTACCAGTATCGTCAGGAATCTCAACGGTGTAAAGATTACGCTCAGGCTCAGGAATGGCATCAAGACGTTTCTTTGCCTCATCCATTTCTTTCTTCGCCTTACCCATTTCAGCCTTTTCATCCTGCAACTTATCTTGGTTCTCTTTCAAAGCTCTTTCTGTGTCAGCCACTCTCGCCTCGAACTCATCAATCCAATTCTTGCGATTGCTTTCCTTAGCTTTGACAAGTTGTTCCTTAGCCCATTTTAGTGTATTATTCAACTTGTCTATATCTTGCATACGGAAGTCGTAAGTACCTTTTGCGAAGTTATAAGAAGACTTGGCTGTGTCATACTCAAACTTTGCAGAAGAGTATTCAGTATTCCGCTTTGCGCTATTCTGCTTAGCATAAGCCTTAGCGATACCTTCCACCTCGGTCACATAGGTTCCCCAGCCGTAAGCTTGAGCACCCTCACCGCTACCCATGAATGAGTGGTCGAACTTGTCAAATGATGCTTGGGAGCCATGATAGGTCTTGATGGAGAACTTAGGAGCATCAGCTATCTCCTGATTGATGCTGTTCACCACATCATCAGTAACAATATCGCCCTCCTGAATCTGCTGAGGTTCACGACCAGCCTTGCTTACCAAGTCAGCTTGCTCTGCTCTGGTCAAAATACGGTTCACCTTCATCGCACCAGTAATCACCCAAGGGTCAGTCTCAGGGTTCGGGTTGGTACGATACATATAATAGCCATCAGTAGGTAGATGTTTCAAGCCAGCGAGTGAGTGCTGATACTTGCCCGATGGATTGATACCCTCTTGGCGAGCTTCCTCCTGATAATCAACATCAGCAGCATACTCCACCTCAGCGAAGACGAAGTTCTTAGGGAAGAGAGTCTTGTTTCCATCTGCATCCTTACGGTTGAACTGTATAGCATAAGGTACGACACCAAGATGCCAGCCTGGTCTATAGGCTAACTTACCGCTACCGCCTTGTGTTCCCTTGCCGCCCTGCTTAACCTGAGGTCTGCCAGTCTTGCTTTCTCCTGCTATAGGAGCCGCATCGGCATCGAGCCATACACCAACTGGAGTAGCAGCACCATCAGGGTTCGCTACCATAGGTGGATAGAGTTTGCCATCCTTTAGCACGAATACCTTGTAGCCGATACCCTTCTTCTTAGGCTCAGGCTTTTGACGTAGAGAGAACGAAACATCTTCGCCAGTCTCAGAGTTTGTCACCTGACCATTGGCAGTCTTCACATAGGCTTGTTCGATGGAGCGAAGAATCAGACGCATATCATCAGAAAACTCCGTTCCATGAAGAGCCATCAGGAAGCTATTGACAATCTCATGCAATTTCGCAAGCAAAGGATGAGACATTTTGAGCAAGAGAGTATGAGCATAGTTTGCATCTCTTATCCAAATACCCAACTGGTCAGCGACAACCTCTTCTTCAATGGCATTTCTGTCATTCCAATACCTTGCACCACCTTCCTTGTATCGCTTTTGCATCTTATCTGTTTTAGTAGAGAAAGCATCCTCTCCCATCATATTCTTTACAAGAGTCTTCAACTCCTCATAAGCAGCAGGATTCTTTGTTCTCATTTCGTGAGTCATTTCGTGACCGAAAATGAACTGAACACCTTCTGTAATGGAAGAATCCAATGTAAGATATATTGTATTGGTCTTTTCATCAAACCTTCCATTGAATTGCTTATTAGAGTACAGCCATTGAATATTAGCACCCATCATCTTTGCTAACTTCTCTAAGGTCTTGCGAGTCTTCTGCCCCACGATGTTGTCAACGACCTTCATATCATCCACCTTATTCTTCTCAACATCAGCATCACTCTCGGTTTCTGTTTGCTGCTTGCCATTTTCTCTAACTAAGAAAGGTGATTTTGTACGCTGTTCACCCAAAGGTTTCTCATCCGTTGCATCCTCAGGAACTTCAATAGCCTTACTCCCCTCCTGTAGTTTGTCAGGGAACTCAGTATTCTCATTCTCCTCAGCCTTTTCTTCCTCAGCCTTTTCTTCCTCAGCCTTTTTCTTCTCCTCTTCTGCTTTCTTCTCCAGTTCAGCCTTTTCCTTTTCTTCCTCCTCCTTAGCTTTCTGCTGCTCGTAATATGCGGCATTCTCAGCAGCAGTCCTTTCTTCTTCAATGAGTTTCTCTGCCTGAGCGATACGAATATTCTCAACATAACTTCTTGCTTCCGAAGCCTTGAACCCACTTGTGAGTACACCGATAAGTGCGTTACGAATATCCTGAGTGTTGAGCGAATCAAGGTTGGATGGGCGATTCTCCCACAAGCTGTGAACGAGCGCATCAATGGTAGTTCCCTTGCCATCAGCAGCGAGCAACTGGGTCTTGGCAAAGTCTTCTCTACTCAACCCAGTCTCCTGCTTAACACCCTTACTTGTCTCTGTTCCCTCGTAATTGAGAGAGTGAGCACCGAGATTACTTGCTACATACTCCTCAGCAGTAAGCGGAATGGTATCTGTCACATCAATGCCTGTACCATCATACAGACGATGCAGCAGAGTTCCAACCGTCTCCTTATAGATTTGAGCAACCGCATCAGCATCATCCTTTACCGCACTCTTCAAGCGAGCAAACTTTCTTCTTGCCTTCTCAATCAGGTTTCTTCTGCCCTCAGGAGTATCTTGCTCCTTGGATAGTTGTCGCTCATTATAGGCATCACGGATAGCGACAGCAGAGTCATAAGCCGCCTGAGCATCAGCAATAGCCTTCTCCTTGGCTTGCTTAGCAGCCTTCTGTTCCACGAAAGTCTTACCCTTCACGGTCATGTTGTTAGCCTTGTCGAGTGCCTTCTTTGCATCAGATACATATCCAGACACGATACTATCTGCATCCTCGCCAAACTGGGAGTCATACAACTCGGCAGTCTGTGCGGCAGTCAGCTTCGAGAAGTCAGGATTGCCATTCTCCAGCATAGGTACGATGGTTCCATCTTCAAGAGTAATGGCAGGAGCAGAAGGAGTCTGTTCTGTTGCAGGAGTCTCAGCAGATTCAGGAGCGGCAGTTTCCTCAGCAGGACCAGCAGTCTCTCCCCCTATTGTCGGAGTCTCCACCTCTATCTCACCTCTATTCTCTCCACTATTATCCTCTATCATTGAGGAGACAGCAAATGCTTGCTTATACTCATCGAGCGACATAGTAGTAGCAGTTCTCACATCTTTCTTGTTTACCGCATGAGGAACGAGAGTGCCATCACTCTTCAATTCCATCACCTTAGCTTTTGCACCTGAATCACGGATAAGAAACAACTGGGAGTTTGGATATTTTGTATTACCATCCTTGCCGAGTACATCAGCAAGCACCACGTTACCATTATCATTGAGTATCTGATTGAAATCAAATGAAGGTTGAGTCTCCTCTGTCTCCTGATTCTGCTGCTCAGCACGCTCTTTCTCCATCTGTTCTCGTTGATCCTTTGCTGCTTGCAATCTCTGCTGGTCAGACTCATCCTTCATCTTCTACAACTCTTCAAACGAGACTGGAATCTGTACATTCTCACCCTTAACAAGTTCTGTAGGTACATTACCATCAATAGTAATCATGGCAGTACCATCACCATTATCAGCGAGCACTTCATAAGTATGCTCTGTTCCATCCGCATCGGTAACAGAAAATTGGGAGCCAACCTCTACAGTTCCGTCAATTATACCAGCCACTTCCTTGATGGCATTCTCTTTTGCATCAGCTACCGCCTGAGCCTTCACATCATCGGCAGGAAGTTCTTCTCCCAGTTCAGCGAACATCAACGCATCAGCGTGTTCTACACTATTCGTTGTCGGGTCAAAGTAGAGAATCATATCATCGCTATTGCTTACATCAATGGAGCCATCATCGTGAGTGGCAATATTACCACTGATAATATACACACCATAGTCTTCCGCACCGCCTGATGCTTTGATAGTAGCGTTACGGACGGAGCCACGACTTTGGTCTGTGTACATATTCACTCTCTGTTCTGCCTGGTGAGCAGCGAGGTCAACCTTGTCTTGTGCATTATCAACCACACCCTGATAGCGAGCGGAAGACAACTGATAGTCATAGATAGCCCTATCAATATTGTCATCACGACCAGAGAGTGCTTCAAGATTCTCATCACTCATTGATACCAACTGCTGCTCTGATATACCGAGAAGTTGGGCAAGAGACTTCTGTTTGTCTTCTTGATCTAATTGAATCTCATGCGTATCTGCATCATCGGCATTGTGTCCTTCTGTATAAGCGTTGTCAATATCTGCCTGATGCTGCTCCTCAGGTGTTGTAGGCTCATTGGTAATCTCCTTGGCATTCATTTCAGCAGTCTTAGCAATATTGTAGCCACGCATCTTCATCAGGTTCACACCATAGTTGACAGCAGCATTAATCTGCTCCTTGGTCATAGTATCTCTCTGTCTGAGAATATCAGCGAGAACACCACCCATCTGCTCGTTGGTTGCGTTGTCTATCTTGTCCTTGATGTCTGCCCAGTTATCGCCCAAAAGACTCTGTGCATCGTTATCAGCCACGTTTACCTTGTTACGGAATCGGTAGTACTGAGCACGATTGTAGATGCCTTTTACAGGTCTGGAGCCAGCACCCATCGCATACATAGAGCCAACAGAGATAGCCATACCACCGATAATGTCGAGTTGCTGCTTAGCATCAAGGAGGTCACTCACCTTTCCTTCACCATCCAGCAAAGCGTGAAGAGGAATACCAATCTCCTCCTCCATCACTTCCTCACCGAAACCATTGATACCGAACTTCTCCATCCACTTCTTGGAATTGGTGTACCAGCCACTCTTGCCGATATTCTTGAAGAACTCAGCAGAAGCATTCATACCATGTTTCTCCATAAAGTTGACAGCACCCTTCTTGATACCATAGTTGTGACCGAAGAGTTTTTCAGTATAGTTCTCTACCATAGCAGAGGTCATACCCTTATAGAGTGCAGTACCAATAGACTCACCACCCTCATGCAGAAGATTTCCATTCTCATCGAAAGTGCCAAACTTATAATCACCCTTCTCATCCTGATACAGATTACCAAGATGTCGCTGCATGATGTCAGCACCAGTCTTCAACGCTTGCTCAGTTCCTGCCATCGCATACGAGCCGATAACATCGCCAGCCACGATACCAGTGTTCTTCAAAATGGCAGCACTCACCTTTCCCATGCCACGTTTTGCAGCAAATTTCAAGGCTCCACGACTGATGCCCTTGGTAATACCACCATAACCGCCAGTCAGGAAGAAGTCAGCCATAAATGGGAGACTCTGCCCTGCAATTTTCGTCCAACGATAGACGTTACCCATCTTCTCGTCTTCGAGAGCCGCAGCAGCATCCGCACCCAGTTTACTCTTCAGGAGAATCTTATCAGAACCAGAGAGAGGAATGTTGTTATCCATCTTGGTCTTGATACGCTCCATCTGCCCCATGATAGCGAAGTCTGTCAGACCGAAATCCCATGTTTTGGCAGTAAATACAGTATTGTCAAGAGCCTTCAAGGCATCCTCACCCCAGCTACTTGTAGGATATTGTTTCACCGCTTCAAGCGCACCAATCTGCTCAGTAATCAGAGAAAGAGAGGTTGCCAACTTATTTCTATAGTCACTCTGCTCGGCAGTTCTTCCGTTACCTGCACCGATACTAGCACCATAAGAGAGCAAAGGATTTCCGTGTTGGCGATTATCCTCAGCGATAAGAGCCTCAATCTCCTTCTTTCGAGCATAGGCATCAGCCAGTTTCTTGTCAAACTGCTTTTGAGAACCCTCCTCAGTAAGGTATGTTCCATTCTTGCCGATGTTCTCCTGCAAGTCATAGTTACCATTCTTGTTACGAACATCAAATACGGATGGAATCTCGCCAGTATCTACCGCTTGCTGATAAGCGTTATTCTGCTCGTCAAGGATAGCTTGTTTCTGCTCAGCATCATTCTGAGAATAAACATTCTCATTGTCTGAGGTAACGTATGCCCCAGCCTTGCCAGTCTCAGGATTGTAAGCAAACTCATCCTTCACCACATTATTTGCATCACCGCCATAAGGAGTCTGATGAGTGCCCAAATTCACACGACCAAAATCCTTCTGTTGCTTCTGCTTGCGTTGTTTCAGTCGGCTGTATCTGCCAGCATTATTAACTATCTGCTTTGCGCTTGCCGAGATAGCTGCTGCCCCAGCAGAGAAACGAGCACGGTCAGCAGCACTCATAGGAACACTACCGCCTTTCGCCCTTGATGATGTCCTACTACGAGGTACAAAGAGTGCAGAGTAGAAACGCTCATAGGTATCAGGAACATCAAAGTTCTGAGCCTTCAAGTTCTCGTAGATAGCGTGTCTGTTGTCCGCACCGCTCTTTCCGTCTCTTGTCAGGGCACTTTCAAACTTATTGTAATCGTTAGGCACATCATAGTTCTGCGCTTTCAGATTCTTATATAAAGTGTATAATGGTCTTTCTGCCATGATATATGTATATTATTAATTAACACTACCAGTTCACACCAGTCTTCTTCTTACCACCTTTGTTTGTTGATGGCTTATGGTTCAGTTTACCCTTACCATGCTTACGCTGATAAGCAATCTTCTGAGCCTTCTTTCCAGCAGCAGTCTTCGGTGAGTAACCCATCTTCTTCACTTCCCTTGCAGCCTCAGCCATACCCTCAGGGTCTTTCTCCATCAAATCCATGTACTCATCTACCTC
>OBIB01000391.1_pt1 | contig 17322 bp, 20 predicted proteins | sample 1496261 | NCBI WGS metagenome assembly OBIB01 (sample SAMN05065771, study PRJEB22554) | human gut metagenome | biome: ENVO:2100002; feature: ENVO:00000062; material: ENVO:00002003 | host: Homo sapiens | place: USA
GGTATCGCCACGACCGTCAGGTCGAGTTTCCGTTTAAAATCCGTGAGTAATCCGAGGAAGGCGGCTAAGGTTCCGTTTATTCCGCGTAATCCGATGAATAATGACACACCCTCTTTCTCCTGTTGTAACAAGCATTGCTTTCAGCGATGCTTCTTCCTGCACTCAGGGCATTCCCCCTTGATGACGAACGAGATGGAGTGGGGATAGAACCCCTCAGGCAACTCGAAACTCGGGATATGAATATCCTCCATGCAAAACGAACGTTGGCACGATTCGCAATAAAAATGAATATGACCATCGTGATGATCACACGCACCATCCTTCTCGCACAACTCATAGTTCAAAACCCCTCTGCCATCCTCGAACGCATGAACCGCATCATGCTCCAGAAATAACGTGAGGGTTCGGAAGATGCTCGACTTATCCATCGATACCATCTTCAGCTCCAGGTCCTTCAGACTCTGCGGATTCTCTCCGCTCGCCAAGGCCTTCATCACCAAAATCCGGTTGGAGGTGGGCTTGATGCCCTTCGCCTCCAACTTGCTGATAATCTCCTCTGTTTCCATATCTTTTTCCTTCTCTTTTTTCTTCATTAATAAGATGTTATTACCTTTTCTTATGTGGCGGGAATAGAATATCTCCCTCTCTAGAGAATCTGAAGCTTTGCTCCAAGCGACAGCCCGAACACATCCCAGAAGTTGGCGTTGCCGTTACGATAGAATCTCATGAAATAGATATCATTCGTGCTCAACTCATAGAACATCGTGATGCTCTTCACACGCTTGCGCCTGCTGTTGGGGATATGATAGGTGAAGCGTTCGCCAAAACCCAGGTTCGGGCGAACCCTCGTTGAAAACGGATAGTAGCCGCTCTCGTATTTCGTAGGCTGCTTCGTCCAGAAATCATGCCCCAGCACCGTGTTCAGATACAGCGTGCACTCCAGTGGCTCAAACTCCCATCCCTTGCCCCAATCCTTGCGCCAGGGAATGAAGTTCTCCTTCAGCGTAATCGTACACTTCACGGCATCCGAGTCGTATTTCGGGATGATGCCGAAGAGCAGATGCGTTTCCCACTGACGCCTCTTTCCGTAATCCCAGCCGATACCCACCGAGATGATACCCATGTTGCCGCAGGTTTGAATCACCGACTGCGTAGGCATCAGCACATCCCAGTGCCTGCGATAGCGGAGGATTCGCCTGTCGTAGCGAGTCAGGGAATCCGTATCTTCCGAATCAGCCATCATCCCCTCCGATATCCTATCTTGCGCCTTTGCCTCCATCATCCCGCTTGCCGTCAGCAGGCAGGATAACAATCCTATTTTCACTATCTTATCTCTCATATTCTTAAAACTCAATAACCTCATACTTGTATCCTTTAGGAGTGATGGTAAACAGATAATACTCATGGAAATGGCAGCTGCTAGCCATGTAGAACAGGGTGCCGTCGCCATACAAATCCTCCGTCTGCGTGTGATGACCATGACCATCCAGGCAGAACTGCAGCTGAGGGAACTGGTGGATGTAATAGTTGAACACCTTAGCCACGTTGTTGTTAAACTGCTCTGAATAGGGAGCCGCATGCATGCACACCACGGTGCGGTTGAAACTCAGCGAATCGCGAGAACGCTCTGCCTCCATAAAGTCGAAGTTAGGCACCGGACGGGAGTAGTCGTATTCGATGGCATTGGTGTTGAGGCACACGAACTTCACTCCTCCGGCGATGAAACTGAAGTCGGGGTCGCCGAAGATTGTCGCATACGACTGGTTGCCGGTTCCCAGACAGTCGTGGTTGCCCAGCAGTACCACCGATGGCATCTTGAGTTTCTGCATCTTGTCTCGAGTCCAGATCATCTCCTTGGTAGCACCGAAGTCTGAAATGTCGCCGCAATGAATCACGAAGTCGATGCTGTCTTTTCTCCGGTTGATGTCGTTCACCGCCAGTTGCAGGTCGTCGAGCCATTGATGGCTGTCGCTGATTACGGCAAACCGGATGGTATCCTTGCTCTTCACAGATTCTTCAATCTTCCTTATATTCTTGGCATTCAAGTCCGTATCTCCCTTCACCCTCACGTCGTAGGGGTGCACGTCGAACACGGTGTCGCAAGCTCCCAGCATCATCATGCATGCGATGCTGCATAAGCCTGTGCCCAGGGCGATTTTCTTCTTGTGTATAAAATTCCTCATATCGTATTTCTTTTGTTCATGCAGGGAGCCTCTGCAGGACTTATCCCTCTTTTATAATTCAAGTTAATTAATTCAGGTGCAAAGGTAAGAAAAAAACTGAATTAAGCCAAAGGTTTTTCTGATAATGACTATTTTTAAGGAGAAATTGATAAGAATATACCTATAAAAGGGGATGGGGGACACGAAAGTCTTCTTCTACGTTTTTTTGAAGGATGCCATCAATTTTCTGAAGAATAATTTGGCAGTTATCAAAAAAAAGATTATTTTTGCAGCGTCATTATGATGGGAGTGAAGTCCGCTGGAGGATGAATGAACTCAGAGGGCAGAATGCCCCATAGGACTTAATGACCTCATGTGACTGCTGCATCGGCAAAAGCGCCGCCCGGCATGATCGGATAATAAATCGGATAGATCATCTGATAATCATCTGATGAAAAGCAGCTGGGCGAAAGATGCCTGCGCTTGGCTTCTGCAGCAAACTGGAAACAATGAACAATCAATTTTAATCTAAGTTTGCCGGACATCCAGACTTGTAACTATTAAGAATTATGAAGAGAACATTACTTGCTTCAGCTTTCGCAGTCATGGCTTTGGCTGCCAGTGCCCAGGTTTCAGAAGTAGCCAAGATGAAGGGCGATGGCTTTTTTTTCATCCCGAAGAGCCTCACTACCACTGGCGTCATCACCCCTTATTCAACCATCGGAGTTGAACATTATGGCAGTGACAACCAGACTGCAGAGTTCACGGTTTATGATGCTTCCTTTAATGTAGCGAAAACTTTCAGCTACGAGCCTAAGGTGTTCACGGCTAAACGTGTACCAATGAAGGCATTGGCCGACTTCAAGACCACGGCGATTCTTGATAAAGGTTATGAGAATCAGTATTTTACTGTTGATGGAGTCTACGATTATGATAAAGGTTTTCTGATTCCGGTTACGACGATGGATGAATTCAAGGCTGCTGTTGCTAAGATAATTGGTGACGAAAAGGTAGATTTCTTTACTGATGACAATGGCAATTTCGCCTTCCGTTTATCTAAGGATAAGCAGTACATTCAGGGAATGAGAAAGGAAGGTGTCGAAGTTAGAGAGAGTTTCAGTTATTATAATTCTTCAGACAATAAACTTTATAAGGTAGAGGATTTCCTGAAGCTGGTAGAGGTTGATACTTCTAATTTGGCATGGACGGAGGATGATAGCCGTGAAAGCTATGGGATTACGCTGACAGAGAGTATCTATCCGACAGAGGTGTATGATTATGATGTAAACTGCAATGAGAGTTCAGATGTATATCTTTCTCAGAATGTGTTTAACAATGACGATAAGTATGAGTATGTGGTGGAAAGCTATAGAGAGGTATCTACGCCAACAGATCCAACGGGTTCATACCAGCCTGGCTCAATAAGTATAAATGGTATTGAGAATGGAAAGGCCGTTCTTACCACTGAAGTACAGGATAAGTACTATGAGTCTTATCTTGTAGTAAAGGATGAGGACGGAAAGGATCTGTTCACCGTGCCAACTAGTGGTTACAAGAATGATTTTACCATCTATCGTGCCAACGGCAAGACTTTTATCAGTAATTGTGAAAGCCAGGGCAGTGGTTTAGGACAGTATGTTATCTATCTGCTCGACAAGACTGATACCGGCATCACAGAGCTTGCCCGCACCCAGGCGGTGAAGTCTGCCAAGACCTTCAATATGGCTGGCATGCTGGTAGGCAAGAATGCCAAGGGCTTGGTTATCCAGCAGGGTGGCAAGAAATACTTTAACAAGTAGCATTGCTATCCAGCTACTTATGACACACCCTCATCTTTCATGGTAAACTCAGGTCGGGCTTGATGCCCGATCTGAGTTTTCACAGTTTAAATGGTAACGTCTGTAGAGTCGCTTCCCTCAGAACCCGTACCCTGAGAACCGCTGCCGCCAGCGTTTTCACCGCCCTGGCTGGTATTGCCGCTGTCACTACCGCCACCAGCGTTTCCACCGCCACCACTGTTGCCACCATTGCCGTCATCGGTGTCGTTCTTGTCAGAAGAAGTCACCTGCTTCACCACCTTACCGTTTCGGTCGTAGCAAGTGATGTTGACGCTAGTCTTGGCGAGCTCCTCCTTGATTTCGGAGTTTGGCACGAAGATGATGTAGCGGCGGTTGATGAGCGAAGAGCTCACCTTGTTCACATCCTCTACGGCGGTAGAGTTCAGACCGAATCGGAGTGAACCGAGACCCGGCACTGCCACAGAGTGACCCTCGGTGGCCCATGCGGTGATTACCGCTCCGATGGCGCCCCAGGCAGCGTTGATCACCTGCTTGGCGAGTCCGCTGCGCACGGCAGCCTCCTCGATAACCTTACTCTGGGTAAGCTGACCGTAGAGGTCTGCCTGCATAACGTATGCCCACTTCTGCTTACCCTTCTCAAAAGCGACGTTGCGCTCGATAGCTTTTACTTTAATACCCATAATTCAAAAGTTTTTTTAGTGAATAATTTAGTTTTCTAACTTGATGAGCCTTAATGGCTTACCCTGTTTCTACATGTACTGCATGCAACTCGTAACTCCGAGTGAAGTACAGAGTGCAGTGAGCACCGTGACGATGACTTGCAGAATCGTCTTCCAAGTTTCCTTTTTCATTTCTTTTTTCCTTTCTTTTTTAGTGAATAATTTAGTTTCTGTATCGAGGCATCCTTCCTTGGGCAGGGGTATGATACACCTGTTCGTCAGCGAGCCCCATCAATGATTTTCATTGACGATGCAAAGATACAACATTTTTGGGCGAAATGCAATAGTTGTCCCGGCATTTGAATCGGCTTGTCCCGGCAGTTGTGATGTGAGGCATGAAATCCCCTTCGATAGAGCTGCCGTTTCCTGCGTCCCGACGTAGGAAATATTACGTGGCGACGCAGGAATTGCTACGTGGCGACGCAGGAAAAGGGGCGAGGAGGGGGAGATTATTGAAACTTTAGTCTTAAGATCCTGTTGAAAATGTGAATGTGAATGTGAATTTGAAATGTATTTCAAATAGTAATTGGATATTGCTATAGAGAAAGCATAAAGTATAAAATCTTAATATAATAATGTACGCGCGAGGCCTAGTATATCCATCTTACTCCATAATTCTTTTTTATTAGTAACCTTTGCAGTGTTTTGCATTTTAAATTCACATTCACATTCACAATTGGGTATTATTACGTGATGGAAAATGTCTATTATTTCTTTTTTTGCAAATATCGTACAAATTCCTTGGTGATTTAAAAATAAATTAGTACTTTTGTAAAGAAAAAAAAGGAAATACTTTTTTGTCCTTGAGGAAGACTGTATTTTCCTGTTTTATAGTAAATCTAAAAAAATATAACCAGTATGGCAACAGATTTAACTTTTATGACTTATAGCATATATAAGTTGACTTTTGCTCCTTATATGGAGGGGCTAATACCCGGCAAGCTTTCTAAGGCAAAACTTCAGAAGTTGGTGAGTTGTGTTTTTGATGCTATCAACAGCGGTATCCATTATGAGACAGGAAGTCACAAACCCGTGCAGCCTGATGAAACAGCAGTGAAGGATTCGCAGAAATGGCTTGCCTATACCAAGGTAGAGCGTGAATCTCTGATTCCACTTAATGAGGAAACTACCCACGTTAAGAAGACCGACAACGACTATCCATTCATTAATATCTTATTTGATTGCAGTCGCGAAGATGCTATCTTCATTGCCATACAGAAGAATGACAGATTTGCCGCGCCCGAAGTTTCTCGTAAGGGATTAGCCAGCTATTTCAATCAGGTTTTTATAGATAAGGCTAAGGAAGATCCGGATTTTCAATATACCATCTCCATCGAGCCTATGCTTCTGGCAAAGCATTTTTGGAGCAGATTGAGAATGGCATGCAGCCAAGGTGGTGGAGATATCAAGGATATGTATCTTAGGGTGAAGAATCCTGATATGGCACCTGTGTTTGAGCAGAATGATGAAGCATGGATTGCCATGCGTTACATTGCCAAGACCCGAAAGGCTATCAGTGCGAGTGAGAGTGGGGTGAATTTCGGATACGACGAAGACCATCAAGCTGATATAGATGTGGCGGAACGAACCTTTGGCAGATTCGTGAATGTGGCTTTGCAGAATTCCTTCGAAGTCTGTGCCAAGTTTAAAAATGGCAAAGTTCTGTCTTCTTCGCAGGTCGAAGCCGCACGTTATCCACTGCCTGGTTATATAGTGGGCGAAATGGAGGAGGGATCGGTAATGCCGCTACCTCCTCAGGATCTGCGTATGGGAAAGCTGCAGGAGTGGTTTGAAAAAATATATCAGGATATGAAAGATATTGAAGAGATTGACCATGCAGAAGAATGATGACGTAGAGAAGCGAATGAAGCTCCGCGAGGTATATGGCGACAATGAACTCTATTGTCTCGTGGGGCAGATTTGCAATAAATATGCGAGCGCAAGAAGCACTTTGCGATTGATGCCATTGGATTTTTTTGAAATCATCATAGGAAGGCTTGATATGATTTCTGCTCATTTGAAGGATGTGGAGCTGGAATTCGAAATTCAGGGGGCATGGACGGATATTCGTGAGCGTATTATGAATCAGACGGGGGGATGTCATGTTAATGAAGACCATGTGCTCGACGAGATGACTGTTACAACTCTTTGCCTGATCAACTTATGTCTTAGGAAATTGATAGATGATGATGTTCCGGGATCGAGACTCTATTATCGGTGTACGCTGAATATTGCTTTTCTGCTGGATGATTGTTACCCTCAGTGGGAAGAACTGGACCTCAGAATTACCAATCATGAATATTATCAGCACCACAAGGATAAGTTGAAAAACTGGGTGATAAGTTATATGACGAGTGGCTCTATGGCTTCATTTACTGATGAGTTTGGACGGCTTAAAACTAATGTGTCGGCAAATGGCAGAGAAAAAGCGAAAGCCAAAATCGTACTTTTTGCCAGCAGGAGGGATAACAAGAAGCCCGACCTGGCGGTTACTACTTATTGGAAGGAAGCATTTTTAGCTTTTCTGGAAGAAAGGAAACTGAATGAAGAGAAGTTGGATTCCAGTAAAAGCAACAAAGTGGTACGTATGCTGGTAGCCTTTAGAAAGTACTGGAAGGAGGATTTGAAGATGGAACTCTCTGATTCTGGAGCTCCTTATTATAGGTTTCTTGTGGATGATTGCCATATAGAATGCAAAGTGAAGGCAGAAAGGACGATGGTTACTCACCTCGGCAATATGCTCAAGTCTGAGGTTAAGGTTGATGAAGAGTGCCTGGTCAAGAATTTTATGAGAAAATATCAGCAAGAGCATCCCTAGCCAGATTATATTAGATGAGGATTTCTGTATTCATTTCCATGATTGCAGAAAACTGCTTTCCATGATTGCGGCAATTGATGTTGGCGAAAATATGAATCTTGTGAAAAATTCGGTTATCCGTGTTTTTCACAAGATTTTTTTTATCCTTTTTCATTTCCCTTTATATACTAGCCATTAGTCAGTTTTGGGCTAGCATGATCTTGTGAAAGATGTGATATTCACAAAAGTCACAAGCTGTTTGTTCCCGAATTCTTTATTACTTTTGCGGCAGAAATAACAACGTATTAACGAGTTATGACAGAGAAAAAATCTCAAAATCCGCAGGAGGCATCTCAGATAAATCCAGCGGCAAAGCCCCAGGCAACCAAGGGCGGAATCAACAATGTGGTTACGATGCCTATTCACTCGCTCATTGCAGACAAGGATTATCCTTCTGGCATCAGAGAGTGGATGCAGACAGCTCCTGCCGAGCTCAAATTTCCGGTGCTTGTGGTGGCTGCGAGTATGCTCAGCGTGTATCTCACCCGGGTACGCCTGCAATATGTATATGACAATGATGGTGAACGCTCTGCCATTGTCTTGCAGGTCATTGTAGAGGGTGAGCAGTCGAGCGGAAAGTCATTTGCCAGATACATCATGCGAACCTTGATGCGTCCTTTCATAGAACGAGACCGAGAGATGAGAGCCAAGGAACAGGAGTATGCAGCGATGAAGCGCAGACAGGGTAAAAAGGATGGCAAACTGCCGCCTGAACCAAAGACGGATGTCACCATTTTTCCGGAGACGGTGTCCGTTACGATGTTTATCAAACGATGTGATGCTTCCGTAAAGCTCTTCGGGGTACCAAAGACGCACTTTGAGTTTGCCGATGAAATCTCAGCCATAGTGCAATCGGCAAAACGGCAGTTTTCTGACCTTTCGCAGATTATCAAGACTGCTTATGATTTAGGTAGTGTCTATGGACAGGATTACGTAAGCGAATCCAGTTATAGTGCGGTGGTAGATGCTTTGCTTTCTTTCGTGTTTTGTGGAACCCGAAGTGCTGTGTCACGATATATGAATAAGGCAGCTATAGAGGGTGGCTCGGTTACCCGCACCATATTCTGTGCCTTGGATAGTCATTTGGGTAGTAATCCGCCACAGTTTTCTGCCCTCAATGATAGTCAGAAAGCCAGCTTGGAAACGACGTTGGAGAAGTTGATGGCCTTGTGTTACAATAGTGATGGAACTATGCATAAAGAGATTGAACTGGATATGAGTTGGCTCGACAAGACTATAGTGAAATGGTGTGATGAGTGCCGAAAGGAAGTGGTGCGCACTATGTCTAAATCTATGGATGTGTTCTATAAACGAAGTTCTGTTTCCGCATTTCGGATTGCGGCTCTTATGCAGATGCTTTACCAGGTTGAAGGGAAGAAGGATGAAAAGGAAATCCATCGTCTGGTTAAGCAGACCTATCTGTCCTGTGCAGATAGAATTCTTAATAACATGCTGCAAAGATGGGGAAAGTCTTTTGAAGACATTTCTGCAGAAGGAGATGGGGAACCCTATCATACTATAGATTATTTCAGTGAACTGCCGATGGAGTTTTCACGTAAGTTTTTAGAAGAATTTCTGAAGCAGAAGGGACTGAGAACTCCTGTCCGCAACATTATCTGTAATTGGCGCAGATGGGGGTGGGTGGAGAAATATCAGAAAGGTGAAGATAAGAATATCTTCAGAAAAACTGGTAAGAAGTGAAAATATGATTGGGAATATATTCATTTGTTAGTATTTAATTGTCTAATCATTAAATTATAAACAATGATTCAAAAATATGACATTCAGAAACTTCGCGAGCTTGACATCTTGCAGGTGGCTGATCTTCTGGGCATGGGGCTCCGCAACAAGCGAGCCCTCTGCATCCACCACGATGATCATCATCCGAGTCTCGCCTTCAATGTAAGGAAGAACACCTGCCACTGCTATAGCTGCGGATTCTCTGCCGATACCATCGGGCTGGTGAGAGAGCGACTGAACCTGGGTTTCAGCGAGGCATGCCGCTGGCTGGCAGACCGTTTTGATGTGTATATCGCCGATGAGCACAGAGATACTCATCGCAAAGATTTGAAAAAGGCGGTTACGGCATCAGACAGAAAAATGGCTTCCCTGAGAGCGCATTTTGCAGAAACCCATGTCTCACATGGACATGTTGCCTCATCATCCGTAGATGTGGAGTTTTACCAGCAGATGTTCCGGCAGATGCATCTTTCGGAATCGGGGCAGAGATTCCTTTTCGAGGAGCGGTTGCTCAGCCCTGAGGCATTGAAGGTTTGCCACATAGTGAGCACGGAGCAAAGCGTATGCATGGCGAGGGTGGGGCGTGGAGTGTTTGACGGACCATCGCTCATCTTTCCCTATTTCGACCAGGAGGGAAGACTGGTTTCCGTGCAGAGCCGCTATCTGGGAAAGAAGAAGGAGATTCCCCGATTCAAGTTTGCACCAGGCAGTCATCGCATGATATATGGGCTCGACCGGTTGAAGGATTATCCTCCTGATGAACCGCTGTTCATCACCGAGGGGCCCTCTGATTGCTGGACAGCATTGACCCTTGGCATTCATGCCATAGCCATTCCCAGTGCCACGCTTTTCGACCGCCGTTTTCAAGGGCTTCTTGCCGGAAGAAATCTTCACATCTTCCCAGATCAGGACGAAGCTGGGTTGAGTCTTTACTTTGAGCTGAAGCAAGCATTGCCCAGTTTGGTTTACCACCAGCTGCCCGAAGGTTGCAAGGATTTGAGTGAATATTATCTCAAGCTCCGTCGTAGTGAAGGGATGACGCTGGAGGAGGCGAAAGCCAAGGTGCAGTGCAGCGTAAGTATCTGATAATTATGCTTTTTGTTATTATGCTTATTATGTTTTTTATGTTTATTAATTTGTTTTTTAATTTAATTTAGGTAGATATGGAAATTTATGTGAATCGTCTATTGCGTGAGCGTGGCACCATCATGGGCACACTCAAAGTTGTGAAAGAAGTTGCTGGCGAAGGGATTGAGCTGGTGAAGGTTTGTGGCACCGTGGAGCGTGCAGCCGATTGTCTTCCGGCAGGAAAGTATCGTGTGTGCATAGGCAAGTGCATCTATCACCATCGCAAGATGCCGTTCCTGGTTCCGATGGATTCATCCCAGTGTGAGCTTTGCTGCAAGGCTCGTCATTCTCACGAGTTTGGTGATATTTCAGCCTTCGCCTCCCTGCCATGTGCGATGATTCAGCCCGGCAACGGTCCGTTTACGATGAGCCGTGGCAGCATCCTGGTGGGCGAGGTTCATGCCCCCGGCTATGTATTGAAGAGCCACCCGCTTTTCACCACCCTCTACGAGCGCATCAAGAAGGCGGTGTGGCGAGGCAACGAAGTGACGCTGGAGATTAAGGAGGTGTAGAAAGGAGGAGGATGCTTTTGTTATGATACAGTAAGTATTGTAGTAGAATAGCTGATGATATTGTAAAAGAAAAAGCAGTTGTTGCGGTAAGAGGCAACAACTGCTTTTTAATTCTTACAATATTATTTTTCAAAATACGTGCCAATGGCTATGAGAGGGATGTTTTCCATCCAGTCTTGATCTACGTATCCTTTCATTGAGATGCGCAGTCCTTTCAGCCCAGGGTTGTCTTTGATGAACTGGGCCAGAGAACGGGCACGTACATTTTCCTCAGCCTTTACTTCTACTGGGATAACCCTCTGGCTGTCTTGAATGATGAAATCAATCTCCGAAGGAGTCTTGGTATTGCTCCAGTAATAGGGCTTTAGTCCCAATGCCAATAGTTGCTGTAGCACATACTGTTCTGTAAATGCACCTTTGAACTCTGTGAATACATTGTCGCCTATCAGCATCTGATCTGCTGAGGCATCCGTCATGCATGCCAGAAGACCACAATCTAATAAGAACAGTTTAAAGACATCCATGTCTTCATAAAACTTGAGGGGCATTTTAGGCTCCTTGATGCGGCTCACCTTATATACAATGCCGGCATCTACCAACCATTGTATGGCCAGTTCAAAATCCTTGGCTCTGCTACCTTTGCGCACAGCTCCATAGATGAACTTCTTGTTTTCACGTGCCAGTTGGGAAGGGAGCGAATCCAGTACCTCCCGGATTCTTGTTGATTCCGCAGCTGAAGTATGTTTGGAAATATCCCTGCGATAGGCTTCCAGAATGTCACGCTGCAGGGTGCGAACCTGCTGTAAGTCTGTATTTTCGATGAATTTGCTTACCACTCCTGGCATTCCGCCCACAAAGTAATATTGCCGGAGCAATTCCGTCATCTTGGGTTTCATGATGTCGATAAGTCCCCAGTCTTTGGAATGGAGTAATTCTATCCAACCTTCATTGCCGGTTGCATCAAGAAATTCCTCGTAATCCATGGGGTACATGGTAAGCATATCTACTTTCCCTACAGGGAACGATTCTCCCTTTCCCAGAGTAACCCCAAGGAGGGAACCTGCTACCATGACATGGTATTCGGGAGCTTTTTCGCAAAAGTACTTCAAACTATGGAGTCCTCTCGGAACCTCCTGTATTTCATCCATGATGATGAGGGTGTCAGCAGGAGTAATCTTTACGCCAGTAATGGCTTGGATGGTAATGAGGATTCTGTCTATGTTGTAATCGAGCTCAAAGAGCTGTTTCATTCTTGGCTCATCGTCACAGTTGATATATGCTACGTTTTTGTATTCCTTTTCTCCAAAGTGTTGCATAATCCAAGTCTTGCCCACTTGTCTGGCACCTAGTAACATCAAGGGCTTTCTGTCCACATTTCTTTTCCATTTCAGGAGCTGTTTGTATATCTTTCTTTTCATAACTATCTGTATTTTAAATATTTCATCTGCAAAGGTACACTTTTTCGATGATAAAAACAAGGAAATTGCACACTTTTTCGATGATAACAAATGTTAAATCATACACTTTTCCGAGGATAAGGTTGATTTATGCTTGAAAAAATAGCATTTTAATGGTAATGGAGATCAACTATTTGTCAGTTTATTTGTATGCCGTGCGCAAATGCTCTGACTGCATTTCCTGCAACTTTTCATTGCTCATTTCGCCAGATTCCCAAAGCTTATCCATTTCTCGTTGCAAGCGCTCATTCATGAACTTTACTAATTGTTTTGCCATAATCGTAACTTTTAGAATTATGATATGATAACCCATTTGCCTGATTTCTGCGAGCCTTCTCTGCGGATGATATGATCTTCCTGCATCTTCTTGAGATGCTTAAGGATGGCACTTCTATTGATGTTCAGAGTGTTAGCAATCTCTCGAGAAGTGATATTTCCATTGCTGGCGATAAGGTGCAAAATGGCATTTCTCGTTTCTGGACCACCTTTCTGGACCACCTTCTTGTTTTCTGGACCACCTTTCTGGACCACCTCTTGCTTCTCCTTTTGTACCTTTCCAACTCCTTCCATCTGCACTTTGATATCAGCTATCGCAATATCTTCTTCCATAGATTTCCTGTATTCAAGAATCTCGTTTCTCAGGTTTTGCGTGTGCTCTTTCAGCATGAATTTCTGGAAGAGCGCCATTGCCTCTTCTTCTCTCGATTCATTGAGGGCTTCGATATACTGCGCTTTATCTTCTTTGATGATTTTAGCAGGCACCAGTCCGAATTCAAACTGCAGGTGATTCATGATGAGGCGCGACATTCTGCCATTGCCATCCACCCATGGGTGAATAGTAACGAGAATGTTGTGGGCATCGAAACTTAGCAGGTAGGCATCTATGGCGTTGGGGCTTTTGATGAGCGCTTCTCTCCGCTGGTTGATGTGGTTGCAGAGTTCTTCCAGTTTCATCGGAACTTTGCGGTAGTCCATATAGGAGCGCCCGCCAGCTCCTGCCGTAACGCCAACAAGGCGCAGGTCTCCCTTTGATGAGTCGAATTCGCCCATCAATGTGCTGTAGTGGCTGCCCGTATTTCTCATCACCAGGGCGGAGAGGTTCTTGAGCATTTCTACCGTGAATGGCTTGTGCTCTCTTGCCCATCTGATGGATTGCTCGTAAGCTCTCTTCAGGTCGAGGTTCATGAGTTGTTCCACCATCGGTTTGCCTTTAGCCGTGATGCCTTCGTCGAAGAGAAGATGGTTCTCAATCTCGGTTACGGTGGAGCCTTCGATGGCGGTGGAGTGGGTGATGATAGAGTAGAGATAGAACTTCTGATAGTCTATCTGCTCAGATATTCCCAGCTCTTGGTATTCTTTCAGAACCTCTAGGAGTTCATTGATCTGCTTGTCCATAATGCTTCTTTTTGTAACTGAATCTTTCTGCAAAGATACGACGAATATTTTGATTTCGCAAGAAAAAATGGGGGATAATATAAAAAAGGTGGCGAATCTTTTTGTTATCTCTGATTTTTGCAGTATCTATTACTGTAAAAATGATAAAGAAAGCCAGCCTTTTCGCAGGAGAAGGCTGGCTTATATAAGAAACGTGGAACTGTTAAGCGAAAGAAACTTCTTTCCAATCTATCAATCCCTTTCCTAAATCTTCTAGTTCTATGGCAAGAGCTATTATTTTGCGCTTGTCCGCTTTGAATGGTTCTGCATACCGCTTAACTTTAATTTGTTCTGCAGCAGCGTTAACACCACCATTGTTGCTCAGTTTCAATTCCAATACATAGATGATGGTTGATGTTTCTACCACCATATCTATTCTACCTGTAGATATCATCTTCTCAACTTCCACTCTACAGCCAATGGCATTGAAGATGGTGCTCAGAATCAAGCGGTAGCGCTCCTCCATGTCCATGCTGGCAAGCTTCTTGTTGCTGTATGGCACATCCGCAACAAGGGCTTTCAGACACTTCATTGCTTCTGGTAGATTTCCCATGTTCAGGTAAAGATTCAGAAAAGCTTGTGGTGACTGAATGTCATTACCCTTACGCATGGAAAGGGTTGGCAAAACTATTTCATTCAGAGCCTGTCTTACCTCGAAGTTTGGAATACCAAGGAGGTAAGTTCCGTTCATGTAGCCCTTTATTGTGAGATAGCCAGACTGATAAAGAAACAGTTCTGCTCCACCGCCCGTCACATCGGAAGTTTCTATGGTTGTACTCAACAGGGCACTATGGTCATAATCCTTCAAACGAATCTCCAGATCATCCACAAACTTTGGAAGCAGCGAGGTTGCTCCAGATGAGGCCCAGTAATTTCTCAATTTCCTATCCTCCAGAGCATTGATGAGGCTGAACGGATTGAAGATGTCAATCATATTTTCATGACAGAAATGATATCCGTCGTAAAACGCCGTGAGCTGCTTCAGAGTCTCCTCTGGAGTCCATCCATTTTCTTCTCCCATTGCCTCAATCTCAGGTATGAAGTTTTCGGCAACTTCCTGTTTCGAAATGCCGCAGATAGTGGCGTAGGGTGCATCAAAACTGATGTTGCTCAGATTATTGAGAACAGAGAAGAGAGAAATCTGAGTGAACTTGGTGATGCCCGTGATGAAGACGAAACGTTCGTGCTCGTCCTCTTTTTTCAAGATGGCAAACACGGATTTATAGATGGCTGTGCAGGCATCATGCAGAGGAGTCTTCCAGGAATGTTGCAATGGAGAATCATACTCATCGATGAGGATAACCGCCTGTTTTCCGGTCTTTTGAAACATCGTTTCTATGATGTTCTGAAAGCGGACGGCAAGGGAAGCCTCCGGGCGGACCGCTACTTCATACTTCTGTTCGTATTTATAGAAAGCATCATCGAGATAGGAGTTGAGTTCTTCTGGGGTAGCTCCTCCGCAACTCATATCGAGTCGAATGACGGGATAGCAGGTCCATTCTTTCTCCAATTCCATCACTTTCAATCCTTCGAAGAGTTCCTTTTTTCCCTCGAAGTAAGCCTGGAGTGTATCCACGAGAATCGACTTGCCAAAGCGGCGTGGGCGGCTCAGGTAATTATACGTTTTATTTCTGTTGGCAAGTTGCCAGATAATATCTGTCTTGTCAACATACAGGTATCCTTCTTTTCTTATTTTTTCAAAAGACTGGATACCTACCGGCAATCTTCTATCGTTCATTTCTGTCATAATCTAATCTCCTATGTTTTCAGGATGGCTTTTTGTGCGCTATCCATCTTTCTGCAAATTCTTTCTGCAAAGATACGATGAATATTTTGATTTCGCAAGAAAAAATGAGGGATAATATAAAAAAGATGGCGAATCTTTTTGTAATCTCTGATTTTTGCAGTACCTATTACTGTAAAAATGATAAAGAAAGCCAGCCTTCTCCTGCGAAAAGGCTGGCTTTCTTGGTCTTTACATGGGAAGATAATCCGTATAATCCATTAAATTTCAGTGTTCTCTGCCATTTTCTTGTAGATTTTCTTGCGAGTTCCAATCTTTCTTCGTATTTTTGCACCAATAAGTAACGTGGAACTTTAAAAGCGAAAGAAAATATGGAGGAAAAGAAATATCATATCGAGGAATCAAAGATAGCAGGGGATAAGGTCTGCGAGCCATCGCCAGCTTATCGTTCTATGGCATCATCAACATCATCTGTATCATGGGATGAGGCTTACGATACCGATTCCTATCCTATGGGTCGCTCGCTGGAGCAGGTGATGGAGCATTGCGCAGAAATAGACAAGCACTTGGATGACCCGAACTATGGAATGTCGTGGGAGGAATTTAATGCTCATTTACGTAAAACGATTCCAGGATGGTTGTAAGACAGGATGAGGTCTTCATGCAGGAATTTCAGAAATGTCTTGTTTTTGCATTAGAAGAGTTTGGAAAGAAGTCGGTTGGGAGATGGCAAGAGCAGTTATCTCGTATCATGCATCGGTTGAAAATGATGCCTGAGAGTTATCCGTTTGTGCCTGAACTGCAGAAATGGAGAAAGTATCGTGGTGCCATCATCATGAAGAACTTCAAGATTATCTATTTCTACAATGAAGAGAAAGATATCCTCTGGCTGGTGGATCTCTGGGATTTGCGTCAAGACCCTCGTAAGCTGAACATGCGAGCCAGGAGGATAGAAAGAAAGGATTATCATTAGAACTTTAAAAGCGAAAGAAATATGGAGGAAAAGAAATATCATATCGATGAATCTAAGATTGCAGGGGATAAGGTCTGTGAGCCATCGCCTGCCTATGCAACTGTTGCATCAGAGCCTGTATCTCATCACGTGATTGATTCTGGGATAGAGCAGGAAGATGAAATTCCTGTTCTTAAAAATCATTTTAGCTATGAGGGTCTTTTGGATAGTATCGATTATTGTGAGACCATTAAGGATGATCCTTCTAAATGGGAGTCTGTTGATGCCTTTAACGAACGTTTATATGAGGAATTCCCATGGCTGAGATAGTTGTTCACAAACTGTATGAAGAAAAGGAACGCCAGTATATTATCGATGCTTATGAGAATTTTGGTAAGAAAACTGCTCGCAAGTGGAAAGAAGAACTGAAGAAAATTCAGAACTTCAAGATTATCTATTTCTACAATGAAGAGAAAGATATCATCTGGCTGGTAGATCTCTGGGATTTGCGTCAAGATCCTCGTAAGCTGAACATGCGAGCAAGGAGGATAGAAAGAAAGGATTATCATTAGTCTTTATGATAAACAAAAGAACCCGCCAGGTGTCCCAACGGATTTTGAATCCGGTAGGACACCTGGCGGGATGTTTGTTTGGAGTTGTATTTTATAAAGACTCATCCACTTCTTTCCAATCTATCAGTCCCTTGCCCTTTTCATCGAGTTCCACGGCTAGGGCGATAACTTTGCGTTTATCGGCCTTGAAAGGTTCGGTGTAGCTCTTTTCCTTTATCTGGCTCTCGGCAGCAGAAATGCCGCCAT
>OBIB01000404.1_pt1 | contig 16822 bp, 11 predicted proteins | sample 1496261 | NCBI WGS metagenome assembly OBIB01 (sample SAMN05065771, study PRJEB22554) | human gut metagenome | biome: ENVO:2100002; feature: ENVO:00000062; material: ENVO:00002003 | host: Homo sapiens | place: USA
CGTTGTAGAGTCCGATGAAGCTCTCGCGGTCGGTATCGTAGCCCTGAATCTCGGTATTCACTGTGTAGAAAGCATAGTGGTTGCGGCGCTCACGATATTCGGTCTTGTGATAGATGGTAGATCCTTCTACCTCCACTTCGCCCGTTGAGAAGTTGCGCTGGAAGTTCTCCATGTCGGTGGCAGCGTTCCAGAGGCACCATTCGGCAAAGGAGAATACCTTGAGGGTCTTCACCTCCTGCGACTGGTTCTTCAGCGTCATCTTCTGCACTTCTGCCCATGTATGGAGAGGAACGAAGAAGAGCACACTTGCCTCCACGCCGTTCTTGCTGCCCGTAATGCGGGTATAGTTCATGCCGTGGCGGCACTCGTAGCTGTCGAGTGGTGTCTTGCAAGGTTTCCAACCTGGGTTCCATACGGTATCGCCATCCTTGATGTAGAAATAGCGACCGCCGTTATCCATCGGCACACCGTTGTAGCGGTAACGGGTGATGCGACGGAATTTGGCATCCTTGTAGAAGGAATAACCACCTGCTGTGTTTGAGATGAGCGAGAAGAAATCCTCGTTACCCAAATAGTTGATCCAAGGCCATGGAGTCTTTGGATCTGTAATCACGTACTCGCGATTGGCGTCATCAAAATGACCGTACTTTTTCTCTACCATTGTTTTTTTAATGTTTATTTTTAGGTAATTTATATTATTTTGGTGCAAAGATAGCAAAAAGTTTCAGTTTAAAGGTTAGAAAACAGATATTTTTTTGTATTTTTGCAGTAGAAAGTTTGATGTTTAACAGGTTATAATTAACATAATATACAGTTGGCTTATGAAAAGAAACATTCTAACACTCATCATTGCCGTGTTTGCCTTGATGCAAGCAGCGGCACAGACATACGACAACTTGTGGAAGCAAGCTGACATCATCGCTCGGAAGGATCAGCCTAGGAGCGAGATTGGGGTGATGAAGAAAATCATCTCCAAGGCTTCTGCGGCTAAAGACTACGGTCAGCTGATGGCTGCTGAGATGAGGCAGATGATTCTCTGGAAAGAGATTTCTGCTGACTCGCTGATGCCGAACGTGAAGCGGATGGAAGCCGAGGTGCTGAAGGTGAAGGACCCCGCATTGAAGGCTGTGAGATATGCCGTGCTGGGCAAGGTGTATCGTGATATGAACGAAAAGAAGAGCCAGGAGTCCTTCAAGAAAGCCCTGGAGCAGCCGGAACTTCTTGCCAAGCATACATCAACAGAGTATGTACCATTGACGCTGAAGGGTGTGGATGGCAGTTCCTTTAACAACGATCTGCTGCATCTCATCGGATTCGAGGCAGACAGCAAGGAGGCGTATCTGCAGCTGTACACCTATTATAATAAGGTGGAAAATAGGGGTGCGGCATGTCTCTGTGCCTATAAGCTCATCGAGAAATACCGCCAGGACGACGTGAGAGAGGTGAAGAAATCGAAGTATCTGCAGACCATCGACTCGCTCATCCAGGTTTATCAGGATATTCCGGAGGCAGGCGAACTTGCCGTGGAGCATTTCCGCTTCATGGAAGGTGCTACCGATGCCAAACCGCAGGATAAGCTCAACTATATCAACTATGCGCTGAGCCGCTGGGGCGGTTGGTCGAGAATGAACGAACTGAGAAATGCACAGAAGCGACTCACCGAACCGATGTTCCAGGTGAAGGATATGCCGCAGGTATTGCGACCTGGGGAGAAGGCGTGGGTGCATCTGGACGTGCGCAATCTCCAGAACCTGAAAATCAGCATCTCCCGTATCAACATCACGGCGGATAATGAATATGATGCCCAGGATGAGGCTACCTATAAGATGCTCCTGAAGAAGACCACGAAGCTGCATCAGAAGGATTTCAGCCGCAACTACTATGGTCGCCCGGATTACGAAGAGGTGAAGGATTCCATCGAAATCGGTGGCAATCTGCCGCTGGGTGCCTATCTGATGGAGGTGACTTCGGATAATACCGGCATCGCTCCGCAGCGAGAACTCTTCTATGTCAGCAATCTGGCGGTGATGATCCAGCAGTTGCCTGATGACAGGCATCGCTATGTGGTGGTGAATGCTACAGATGGCCAGCCTATCGCCGGGGCGAAGATTGAACTCTATGACCAGTGGTATGATTTCAACACGAAGAAGAACAAACGAACGGTTCATGCCCGCTTGACGACCGATGAGAACGGAGAGGCTTACTTCAAGAATGTGGATGGAAACATCTTGATTTCCACCAACAATGATAAGTTTACGCCTGCCAAGGGCATCTATCTTTCTCGTGACCGCTATTACGAACGGAAGGATGACAAGATTGAACATCAGCTGTTTACCGACCGCAGCATCTATCGCCCGGGTCAGACCGTGCATGCCTCAGCCATTTCCTACATCGTGAAGAAGGGCTTGGATGCCAGTGTGCCTGGCAAGAGCATGGAACTGAATTTTATCCTGCGAGATCCTAACTGGAAGCAGGTGGCTGAGCAGAAGGCTACGACCGATGAATACGGTACGGCTTCCGTAGATTTCGAATTGCCGAAGGAGGGACAGACGGGACTGTATTCCATCTCCGTGAACGGTACGGCAACAAAATATGTAAGAGTGGAGGAGTACAAGCGTCCAACCTTCGAGATTACCTTCCCGAAGGTGAACGAGAAATATAACTGGGGCGATACTGTAGTGGTGAAGGCTACAGCCAAGACCTACTCTGGTGTGCCTGTGCAGGGTGCCAAGGTGGAGTATCAGGTGACCCGCAGAAATCAGCTCTGGTGGTGGGGCGCAGGCTCTGCCGGACAGTTGGTGAAGACTGACAGTTGCGTGACTCGTGAGGACGGAACCTTCGACGTAGAGATTCCGCTGGAGGCTTCCTTGTCAGGAAAAGACGAGGCTGATATGAGCGATTTCATGCGCATCGCCCGTTTCTTCAACTTCGAGGTCTCAGCCATCGTTACCGACATCAGCGGCGAGAGCCACGAGGGCGTGATGAGTCTGCCTCTGGGCACCAAGCCAACCATCCTCACGGTGAATCTTCCTAAGCGTATCGAGGCAGACAGTCTGAAGACGGTGACCTTCGCTTACCGCAATGCCAGCGGAATGCCGATTTCGAGCAGTTTGAAATATCGCATTGATGAAGGCGAATGGAAGGATGCCGAGGCGAATGCACCGGTTTCTATCAAGGAATATGCTTCTTCTGCCTCTTCTTCCCTCGTTTGGAAATCTGGCGTTCATCAGTTGGAGGCAATCTACGGAACAGATACCCTGCAGCAGAAGTTCACCCTTTTCAGTATGAAGGATACCCATCCGGTGGAGCCAACTACCGAATGGTATTATCAGACGGCGAAGACTTTCCCTCGTGATGGCAAGCCAGTCTATATTCAGGTGGGCTCTTCGGAGAACGGAGCGCACATCGTATATTCCATCATCGCCGGCAACAAACTGCTGGAGAAGGGCGCCTGGGAGTTGGGCGACAGTATCGTGACCCTGCCTTTCACCTACAAGGAGGAATATGCGTCGGGCATCGTACTGAACTATAGTTTCGTGAAGCAAGGCAAGTGCTATACCCGAATGATGAGCATCGCCCGTCCTTTGCCTGAGAAGAAACTGAACATCGCCTGGAAGACCTTCCGCAACCGTCTGACCCCTGGACAGAAGGAGGAGTGGACGCTGAAGATTACCACCCCTGACGGCAAGCCAGCCAAGGCACAGCTGATGAGCGTACTCTATGACAAGTCGCTCGACCAGATAGCCCCGCATTCCTGGAATTTCTCCCTGGGCTTCTATCAGAGTTTGCCAAACTGCTACTGGAAGCACAACCTCACTTTCCGTTCATCTTACTTGAATGGCGTTTATCCTACCAAGTATTATGATGAGAAGGGATTGGATGTGGATAAGTTTGATGGCAAATTCTTTAGCTATAATGGTTATATGCAAGCGGAGGAATTGAGCAAGCTGGAACGTTCCTCTGGCGGAACCGTTGAGGCTGTTCGTATAGAAAAGCATTCTTCGGTGAAAGACGAGGTGGTTCGAGAAGAAGCGAAAGTCATGAGGATTCGTGGTTCTAAGATGATTCGTGTTGCAGCGGCTGCTCCATCTGCCAACAAGGTTTTTGATGTAGTAGAGGAGATGCCGCAGTTTGTAGGTGGTTCTGGCTCAGACGTAGGACAGTACCTTGACAATGTGCAGGTGCGTGAAAACCTGAACGAGACTGCCTTCTTCTATCCTGCCTTGGAGAGCGACAACAATGGCAACGTAGCCATCAGATTTACCCTGCCGGAGAGCGTGACTACCTGGAAGTTCATGGGCTTGGCTCATGACAAGGAGATGAGAAACGGTTTGCTGGTGGATGAGGCTGTGGCTCAGAAAACCGTGATGGTGCAGCCTAACATGCCTCGCTTCCTGCGTGAAGGCGACAAGAGCTGCATCGTGGTGAAACTCTTCAATACCTCAGATAAGAAGGTGAACGGCAATGCCCGTATGCAGATTCTGGATGCCGAAACCCAGAAGGTGGTTTGGCAGAAGACCCAGGGCTATCGCATCGATGCCGAGGGTTCTGCTACCATCTCCTTTGATGTCCAGGGACTGAAAGAAGGCGTATATATTAATAAGGTGGTGGCTGCCGGCAATGGCTATAGCGATGGTGAGCAGCATTACCTGCCAGTGTTGAGCAACCGTGAACTCGTTGTGAATACCCTGCCTATCACCCTGCATCAGCCGGGCGAGCAGAGTTTCGACCTGAGCAAACTCTTCCTGAACAAGGAGGGCAAGCAGGCGAAGGGTGCTGAAGATGCCAAGGTAACCATCGAATATACCAACAATCCTAGTTGGCTGATGGTGAAGGCACTGCCTGCCATCAGCAATCCGGATGAGGAGAACGCCATCTCGCTGATGTCTGCCATCTACGCCAATACCATCACCACCCATATCCAGAAGTATCTCTCGCTGGAAAATCAGTCAGAGAAGAATCTCTCTCAGGAGACTATCCGATTGCAGAATCAGGTGGAGAAGCTGAAGAAGTTGCAGAACCCTAACGGTTCCTTCTCCTGGTGGAATGGAATGAAGGGCAGCAGATATATGACAACATCGGTAGCCGAAATGATGGTTCGTCTGAATGCCGTTGCCGGTGTTCAGAAATCCACCGCCAAGATGCTGACTTCCGCCATTGATTATCTCTCCTGGCAGACAGCACAGGAAGTAAGAGAAATGAAGAAGCAGGAGGAGAAAAAGCACAAGGTGAGTCCTAGCGAGCAGGCGCTGCATTATCTCTACATCCTCTCGATGGATGGCAGAAAGATGAAGCAGAATCTGGAAGCTGACAAGGCTTATCTGCTGGAAAAGATGTCGAAGATGACTGGTGATTTCACCATCTATGGCAAGGCTCGTGCTGCCGTGGTACTAGCCAGAAACAGCCAGCAGAATGCTGCTTACCGCGAGAAGGCAGGCGAATATCTGCAGAGCGTGAACGAATATGCCGTTTACCGCGAGGAGATGGGCCGCTACTACGATACCCGCAAGGCACTCTACAGCTGGAGAAACTACAAGATACCAACCCAGGTTTCCGTAATAGAGGCGATGCAGATGCTGAAGCCGAACGACAAGCAGACCATAGAGGAACTGCAGCGCTGGCTCCTGATGTCGAAACGCACCCAGGTTTGGGATACGCCGGTGAACACCGTGGATGCTGTTTATGCCTTTATGAAGGGCAATGAAAGCAACTGGGATAAGAAGGCTGAGAATGCCGTGCTGAAACTGGATGGCAAGCTGCTTCCGATGCCGCAGGATTCCACTACGTTGGGGTATGTCAAGACCGAGAAGGCGGGAAAGGCATCTACGCTGAGCATCTGGAAGAAGAGCGATTACACCAGTTGGGGTGCCGTGTATGCGGAGTTTAAGCAGCCGCTTAGCGAAATAGCCTCTGCCGAATCGGGCATCAAGGTGCGCCGTGTCATCGTTCCTGCTGAATCGCAGGGCAGGGGCACGGCACAGGCGAAGGTGGGAGAGAAGGTGAAGGTAACACTCATCATCACTGCCGACCGTGACTACGACTTCGTGCAAATCATGGATAAGCGTGCTGCCTGCCTGGAGCCAGTCAACCAGCTGAGTGGCTATCAGTGGAATTTGGGATGCTATGTTTCTCCAAGAGACAACACAACAAATTTCTATTTCGATCGTTTATCTAAAGGTAAGCACGTCGTAGAAATGGAATACTACGTGGATAGAAAGGGCGACTATCAGGGCGGAACTTGCAGTGCAAGGTGTGCCTACAGTCCTGAATTCGGCGGTCGCACGGAGACTTATGAGTTGAAAGTTAACAATTAATAGTTAAAAGATTGATAATTAAGAATAGAATAGTATGAAACGGATGAATATATTGATGCTCTCAGCGCTGTTGGCGCTGCCGGCATCGGCACAGAAGATTGCAACCCAGCACGAGGTGGTAGACTGCGGACAGGTGGTTTTTCGCCATCCCGTAACGGCTGAGTTCATGATGAAGAATGAGGGCAACAGACCTCTGGTTATCCACAACATGTTGAAAAGTTGTGGCTGCACCGAGGTGCAATACCCTAAGAAGAGCATTGCCGCAGGTGAGAGCTTCGTGGTAAAGGCGGTGTATGATGCCAAGCAGATGGGTACCTTCAACAAGCAGGTATGCCTCTACACCAATGCCGCCGACGAACCTTTCATCCTTATGATGCGAGGCAAAGTGGTGAGCAATGTGGTGGATTTCGCTGGCCCGTATGACGAGATGCTGGGAGAGATCAAGTCGGATGCCCAGGAAGTGGAGTTTGATGACGTGAACCGTGGCGACCGCCCTGTTCAGCGCATCCATATCTTCAACCCTACCGAGCAGATGATGGAGCCGGTGGTAATGCATCTGCCTAGCTACCTGCAGGCACAGGTGTCTCCATCCAAGGTGGCACCGCATCGTGCTGCCGAGGTCATCCTGATGCTGGATTCCAAAAAACTGCGTGACTTCGGTTTGAACCAGACTTCCATCTATCTGGGTGAGCGCCCTGGCGACAAGATTGCCCCAGAGAAGGAAATCGTGATTTCTTCCGTTCTCCTGCCTGCTTTCGAAAACATGACGGCAGAGAAGAAGGAGATGGCTCCAAAGGCTGAACTTTCAACCACCAACCTCGACCTGGGCAGCTTTGGCAGCAAGAAGAAACTGAAGGGGGAGGTGCTGATTACCAACAACGGTAAGTCGACGCTCGAAATCAGAAGCATGCAGATGTTTACCATGGGCTTGCAGGTGCAGTTGAAGAAGAGCAAGATAGAGCCGGGAGAAACCGTGAAGATGAAGGTAACTGTGGTGAAGGCAGACTTGAAGAAGTCGCGTGCCAAGAAGAATCCACGTATCCTGATGATTACGAATGATCCGGACAATGCGAAGATTGTAGTAAAGATTCATGTACATTAAACTTTAAAAAACGTGCAGATAGAAATAGATAACGGCAGTGGTTTTTGCTTTGGCGTGACCACTGCCATCAAGAAAGCTGAGGAAGAGTTGGAGAAGGGCAGTAAGCTTTACTGTCTGGGTGACATCGTGCACAACGGTATGGAGGTGGAGCGCCTGCATGAGGCTGGTCTTACCACCATCGACCATGATGAGATGAAGGAACTCCACGGTGTGAAGGTTTTGCTTCGTGCCCACGGAGAGCCACCGGAGACCTATGCCCTTGCCGAACGCAACAACATAGAGATTATCGATGCCACCTGCCCTGTGGTGCTCCAGCTTCAGCGCCGCATCAAGAAGCAGTATGTCAACAATCCCGGGGCGCAGATCATCATCTTCGGCAAGAAGGGACATGCCGAGGTGCTGGGCTTGGTAGGTCAGACCGAAGGACATGCCATCGTGGTAGAGAAGTTGGAGGATGTGGAGCATCTCAGGGAGATAGGTAAGCTGGATTTCAGCCGCGACATCGCTCTTTATTCCCAGACCACCAAGAGTCTCGACGAGTTCCATCGCATCATCGAATATTGCCAGGAACATATTGTGGAGGGTGCCAGCTTCAAGAGCTTCGACACCATCTGCAGACAGGTGGCCAACCGCATGCCGAATATCGCCAACTTTGCCAGCAAGCATGATGTCATCCTCTTTGTCAGCGGCAGAAAGAGTTCGAATGGTAAGGTGCTCTTCAAGGAATGCAAGAGTGTGAATGCCAACAGCTATCAGATAGAGAGTGCTGATGAAATCGACATGGATTGGTTCAAGGGTGTGAACACCGTGGGCATCTGTGGTGCTACCAGTACACCAAAATGGTTGATGGAAGAATGCAAGGAGAAAATCATCAACGAAACATTATAATAAGATATAGACAGAAAACGAATATATAAAAAATAGGTGATAAATCTTCTCACGAGGACTTATCACCTTTAAAAAACAGTAATTAACTCAAAATTTATAATCTATATCATTACTACCTTGTCATTGTGCTTGCAAAAATAAAAAATAATTTGGGTTTCCACAACACTCATTCTTTGAAATGGCATTTTTAAAGCACAAATATTTTATTTTAAGATATTTTTGCAAAAATATAACGCAGAAAGTGATTGTTCTGCGATAGCGATTGAATTCTCAATCTTTTATTCTGCGATAGCTTTCTGATATTGCTCCATGAGCCATGCCTTCTGCTCTGGAATCGTCATCTCGCTATTGTCCAGCGTGATGGCATCATCTGCCTTGCGGAGTGGGGAGGTTTCACGATGGGTGTCGATGTAGTCTCTTTCTTCCACATTCTTCAGAATGGCGTCGAAGTCGGCTGGCATACCTTTCTCCTTCAGTTCGTCGAAGCGGCGCTGTGCTCTCACCTGCGAACTTGCCGTAACGAAAATCTTCAGTTCGGCGTTAGGGAATACGGTGGTGCCGATGTCGCGGCCATCCATCACGATGCCCTTGTCTTCGCCCATCTTCTGTTGCTGAGCCACCAGCGCCTCTCTTACGAAAGGAACGGCTGCCACAGGACTTACGTGGTTGGAAACCTCCAACGAACGGATTTCCTTCTCCACCAGTTCGCCGTTGAGATAGCAGTCTGGGCGACCGGTAGTAGCGTTAAACTTGAACGAAATCTGGATGTTCGGCATCTCGGCTTCCAGTTCCTCCACCTTCACCTTGCCATCCTCCTCAAAGAGGTTGTGGCGCAGGGCGTAGAGGGTTACCGAACGATACATGGCACCTGTATCCACATACACATAACCTATCTCCTTGGCAAGATCCTTTGCCATCGTACTCTTTCCGCAGGAAGAGTAACCGTCTATTGCAATTGTAATCTTCTTCATTATTATTTATAGTTTATAATTTACAGTTTATAGTTTATAGCTTACGTTTATCAGCAGACTGCTGCTACTTACATGATATTTTCCGTAAGCCACGTTCAGATGGAAGCGCTCCAGGTTGATACCGCCACCAAACGAGAAGCCGGCTCCATGACTGCTTTCCTCGCCTTCGGTGCCGTTAGAAATCTGCATCTCGTCGGCTCTGCGGGCATTGTAGCCGCCGCCCAGCCAGAGGTTGTCGCCCAGCAGCAGTTCGGCACCCACCACAAGATGGTTCTTCAATCCCTTGTCCCGGTGGTTCAGGTTCACCAGTGTGCCCGATACTCTGAACGGCATGTTTTCGAATCCCTTGGTCACACCCACCTGCAGGTCTATCGGCATCTTTTCGTAATCCTCGTTGTAAGCCTTCAGCTGTCCACCCAGGTTCTTTGCCACGGCAGAAAGCGACAGCTCCTGGTCGGGATCGTAATAGTTCAGACCCAGGTCGAAGCCCACAGCGATGGAATTGTAGTCGCCGATGTATGATGTGATGAACTTTGCCGTGATACCACCCACGAAGTTCTTGTCCAGCATGTAGGAGAAATGTCCTGCTAGGGCAATATCCTTCGCCGAGAATTCACCCATCTGGATGTTGTTCTCATCGGTCTGCTTCATCTTTCCGTAATCCACATAGTTTGCCGATACCGCCCACGACGCCTTCTCCTTCACGATGCGGTTGAAGGAAGCCGATGCCACGTTCACCCCCGACATATAGTTCATGTAGTTGAGGTTGATGGTCTTGTCGCTTACCGAAGCCAGCAGAGCCGGATTATGGAAAACGAGGGCTTCATCATCTTCTATCAAGGTGATGTTGTCGCCTCCTAGGGCTGCGGCATGAGCACTTACAGGTAGTCGGAGGAAGTTATATCCAGTTTGGCTCTCTTGAGCACCCATTTTTGTCGCAAAAAGCGTCAATATAATGGAAAAAACGATTTTTTTCATTTAAATACTTTAATTCTTTGGCAAAGATACTGCTTTTTTGAGAAATAAGACGTAAATTTGCATTGTTTTCGTAGAAAATAACGAAATGAATCGATAAATATTGCAGATTCCGGCTGAAAAAGCAGCTGCGGACATGCAATTAGGTTAAGTTAATGACGATTGAAAAGTGGAAATAAAAAAAACAAATAATGCACAGTTGGAGGACAAGAGGCTTACCTTCTTCCTCATCGGATTGCTCATCGCATTTACACTCCTCTTTGTGGGACTCCAGTATCAGAGAGGACCGCAGGGAGAGGACGAACTGACCGAGGACTTTGAGGACTTGGCGCAGGACCTGGATATGCAGATGCCACCCGACCAGAAGGATATGGTGAGTGCTGAGGCTATGTCGAAGGCTCCTGCCTCGGAGGCTATCACGCAGGAAGTGAAGCCCACCGAACAGCAGCAGGTACAGAAGGCTCCCGAGAAGATAAGTACCACCACCAGCGAACTGGTGATTGGCGACGGTTCGGGAGTGGTGGAAGGTGCCGACGTAAAGGAGGCGGCTCCTGAAACGGCAGTAGACAACGCCGCCGGACAGGAACAGCCCATCAAGTTTACCGTGGTGCAGAAAATCCCGGAGTTCCCTGGTGGCTGGTCGGCTTTCATGCAGTGGCTTACCAAGAATCTGAAATATCCTGAGTCGGCACGTAAGAACAGGGTTCAGGGCACCGTGGTGGTTTCCTTCATCGTGAACAAGGATGGTAGCATCGCCAGCACCAAGGTAAGCACATCGGCTGACCCCGTGCTCGACGCCGAGGCGCTGAGGGTGATGAAGATGATGCCGAAGTGGAAGCCGGGCATGGACCGCAACAAGGTGTGCCGCACGATGATTGCCGTCCCTGTGGTATTCAAAATATAAATTATAAATTCTACATTATAAATTATACATTATATATTCTAAATTATATTTGATTATGAAGACATCTGATGAATTCTTAAGCATGGTGAATGAGTTCCTGGCTAACTTGCCATACGACCGCAAACCATATTCTCTATATGAGCCAGTGAAGTATGTTCTCTCTCTGGGAGGCAAGCGCATTCGTCCGGTTCTGATGCTCCTGAGCTACAACATCTTCAAGGAAGACCCGGAGAAAATCCTCATGAACGCCATCGCTTTGGAGACTTATCACAACTATACCTTGCTCCACGACGACCTGATGGACAATGCCGATCTTCGCCGTGGTCATGAAACCGTTCACAAGAAGTGGAACGCCAATACCGCCATCCTTTCGGGCGACAGTATGCTGGTGCTCGCCTACGACCGTATGGCTCAGTGCGACGACAAGCATCTTGCCAAGGTGATGAAGCTCTTCACCACCACAGCCCTGGAAATAGGCGAGGGTCAGCAGTATGACATGGAGTTTGAAACCCGCAACGACGTGAAGGAAGAGGAATATATCGAGATGATCCGCCTCAAGACCAGCGTACTCCTGGCTTGTGCCCTGAAGATTGGAGCCATCCTGGCTGATGCTTCTGAGGAGGATGCTGATAATCTCTATAAGTTTGGCGAGCAGATTGGTCTGGCTTTCCAGTTGCAGGATGATTACCTGGATGTCTATGGCGATACAAAGGTATTCGGCAAGGCGATAGGTGGCGACATCACATCGAACAAGAAGACCTTCATGCTCATCAACGCCTTCAATCATGCCAACGATGCCCAGCGTGCGGAACTGCAGAAGTGGGTGGATGCCCAGGAGTTCGACCGCGAGGAGAAGGTGGCTGCCGTAACCCGTCTCTACAACGAGATTGGCATCGACAAGTTGGCGCAGAATAAGATAGCCTACTACTTCGAGCAGAGCAAGAAGTATCTAGATGCCGTAAATGTGCCTGCCGAGCGCAAGGAGGAGTTGGCGAAGTATGCACAGAAAATGATGAAGCGCCAGTACTAGTTAATAGTTTAAAGTTGATAGTTAATAGTTGACAGTTCAATGTTCAAAGTAATAGATACGCATACTCATCTCGATGCAGAAGAGTTTAATGAGGATAGAGCGGAAGCTTTCGCTCGTGCCAGAGAAGCGGGGGTAGGCAAGGTGTTCTTGCCTGCCATCGACGTGAAGACTACGCACGCCGTGCTCGCCCTGAGCCGGGAATATCCGGGCTACGCCTATCCTATGATTGGTCTGCATCCCGAAGAGGTGAAGGCTGACTGGAAGGAGCAGCTGGCTGATCTCAGGAAGATATTGGAGGAACATCGCATAACAGGCAATGCCAATCCTGCAGGCGATTCTCCTCAGATTTCCGATTTTATAGCCGTCGGCGAAATCGGACTGGATTATTACTGGAGTCGTGAATTCGAGCACGAGCAGCTGGAGGCATTCGAAGAACAGGTGAAGTGGGCGATAGAAACCCGTCTGCCCCTGATGATTCATTGCCGCAAGGCACAGAACGAGATGGTGCACTTGCTTCGCCAGTATCAGAAAGACCTGCCTGGCGGCGTGTTCCACTGCTTCACAGGCAATCAGAAGGAGGCAGAAGAACTCCTCTCGTTCGATAACTTCGTGCTGGGCATCGGCGGTGTATCCACCTTCAAGAGCAGTCATCTGAGAGAAGATCTCCCTGCCGTGGTACCGATGAACCGCATCGTGCTGGAAACCGACAGCCCTTACATGGCTCCCGTCCCATTCCGAGGAAAGCGCAACGAGAGCGCCTTCGTGGTAGAAGTACTTAAAACCTTGGCGAAAGCCTATGGCGTAAGTGAAGAAGAATTTGCCAAGCAAACCAATGAAACCGTAGAAAGAGTATTCCATATAGAATAAATATAAACTTTTAAAATATAAATCCTTAACCAAACTATTCATTATGACTAGAAAAATGTTGATGGCAGCCCTCCTGATGGCTGCATTTTCACAGGGCACTCAGGCACAAGACCTGAGCGGCCAGCGTTCTGAAAAGCAGGACGTGAACATGATTCCGGGCAAGAAACTGAATCATCACGGACTCATCGTGAGTCCTACACCACATCTCCTGAATGTGGATGCTGCTAACCGACTCGACCTGCAGAATGGCGTCAAGGTAATCGACAAGAAAGGTAAGTTTGCCGACGACGTGAAGTTCCTTACCGCCAACGCTAAAGGCGTTCGCCTGACCATCGATTTCGGCGCGAAACTGGCTGCCAAGTCTGGTGTTAAGCCTGTTTCCGGTGCCTACAGTCTGAAGGCTGATGCCAAGGGAATCCAGATTGTGGGTTACGATGAGCGTGGTGCCTTCTATGGCCTCCAGACTCTGCGCCAGATTGTAAACAGCGAGATGGCGAAGGGTCAGATGCCTTACACCACCTGCAACGACTACCCTGATCTTCCAAACCGTGGTGTGGTAGAAGGTTTCTATGGCGAACCTTGGTCTCATCAGGTGCGTCTTTCCCTCATCGATTATTATGGAAAGAACAAGATGAACACCTATCTCTATGGTCCGAAGGACGACCCATATCACAGTTGTCCTAACTGGCGTCTGCCTTATCCAGAGAAAGAGGCTAAGAACATCAGCGAACTCGTTCAGGCTTGTCGCCGCAACCGAGTAGACTTCGTGTGGGCTATCCATCCGGGACAAGATATCAAGTGGAACGAGGAAGACTATCAGAACCTGGTTCACAAGTTCGATTTGATGTACGACCTCGGTGTGCGTTCTTTCGCCATCTTCTTCGATGATATTTCCGGCGAGGGTGCCAACCCAGTGAAGCAGTCGGAACTTCTCAACCGACTCGAAAAGGAATTTGTAAAGGCTAAGGGCGATGTTGCTCCGCTCGTGATGTGTCCTACCGATTACACCCGTCTCTGGGCGAATCCAAAGCCAACCGGTTCCCTCGCCATCTTCGGCAACACCCTCGACCCATCCATCAATGTCTTCTGGACGGGTGATGTGGTTTGCAGCGACCTAACCCGCGAAACCCTCGACTGGGTGAATTCCCGCATCAAGCGCCCGGCTTACTACTGGTGGAACTTCCCGGTAACCGATTATGCCCGCCATATCATCATGCAGGGGCCTACCTACGGATTGCAGACCGACCTGACCAACAAGGATCTCTGCGGTTTCGTCAGCAACCCGATGGAGCACGGAGAGGCATCTAAACTGGCACTCTATGGTGTAGCCGACTATACCTGGAACATCGCCAACTATAATCCGCTCGACAACTGGGAGCGTGGTCTGGTAGATCTCACCCCAGAAGCACACGAGGCATATCGCACCTTCGCCATGCACTCTTGCGATACCGAGACCGGTTATCGCCGCATCGAATCATGGGAGACCAAGAGTTTCCGCATCGATAACTTCACAGATGCAGAGTTCAATGCCCTGCAGAGTGAGTTTGTAAGAGTGAAGAATGCACCAGCCCAGATGGAGGCAAACTGCAAGAATGCCCTGCTGATGAAGGAACTCCGCCCATGGCTCACAGAGTTTGGCAAGTTGGGCGACCGTGGCTTGAAGACCATGACTCTCATCAAGGAATATAAGGCTGGCAACGACCAGGCGTTCTGGGATGGCTATGTCAACAACCGCATGAGCAAGGAAGATGTGGCTGCTTACGAGAAGCACAAGTCTGGTACCATGGTTTTGCAGCCATTCTACGAGCAGTCGATGGACGACATGGCATCTGGCTTCTTCAAGAAGTTGACCGGCAAGGTTCCTGCCTTCTATAAGGGCATCGGTACCTATGCCACTTTGAGAACCACCCAGAGCAAGGCGATGTTCGACAACGATTCTACCACCTATTATACATCGGGCAACGGTCAGAACACAGGCGACTGGATAGGTGCCGACCTGGGCTGCGTGCGTCAGGTATCTGAGGTAAGAATCCTCCAGGGCCGCAACTCCGTGGATGATGTGGATTACTTCGACAACACCGTATTGGAGTATTCTCTGGACAGAAAGGAATGGAAGGCGCTCACAGGCGAGTTGAAAAAACAGTATATCATCAACTGGAAGACCGACACCCCTGTTGAGGCTCGCTATATCCGCATCAAGAAGTTGAAGTCAGATAAGCGCAACTGGGCTGCTGTCCGTACCTTCGAGGTGAACCCAACCACCCCAGAGCGTCTGAATTTCCCTGTTGAGGCTGGCAATCTGCAGGCAGCGATGTATGGTTTTGATGAGAATCCATGCACTTCTTTCACCAACGATGGTGTACTTTCGTTTGGTGTCGAGAAGGATGTCAAGGGTTACACCCTGCTCTTGAAGTTGGCTCCAGGCAAATCATTGGTATGTCGCCAGCTGAATGCCAAGGGCAAGGTTTTGGCAACAACCCTCATCGACCAGTCGTTCTGCAAGATAGAATTGGTGAAGAAGGCAGCGAAGATTCAGCTGGATGGTTCTGCCGAAATCTTCGAGATTATTCCTGAGAAGTAGGAGTTACTCTGATAGAATCCGCCGGGCGTCAAACGCAAGCCCGCCAGGCGTCCCGGCGAATTTGAAATCCGCCGTAAAAAAGGTTCGACCTATTAAAACCGGGGGATTTGTAATTCCCCAACACAGTAAAAAGGAAATGCATACTCCTTTGCTGCGGTATCATCCCAAAAGGGTCTATATGCCACTCTTCATCGTGGCGTATAGACCCCCTCTCTGTTATCTTATACTTCCTTCCAACTTACCGATTCCTTCCGCACGCCCTGAATATATGCCAATCAGGTTATTCATTTTCACTCAATCTCTTCTAAGCCTAAATTTGAATACTTCGGATTTATCTTTCTGTTCTATTCAAATGAGCATGAACCAATACACGTTCATGTAATGAAGGATGGACATGAAGCTATTTTCGAGATAATATTAGAAAATGGTGAACTTGTTGAAAATCATAGAAGAACTTCTAGCAAGATACCACCTTTAAGTGAGAAGGATGCTGCTACAGCAGAGGCCTTTGTGAAGAAGTACTATAGGAATATAGTTGATAAATGGGTAAACTTCTTTATTTATAAGAAAAGAATACGTTCAACTAAAATAACGAAGAAATTATGAACTTAAGTATCGTTTCTGCAAAATATGTGGCGCCATTAAAAGTTGAATTACACTTTAATGATGACACCATAAAGACGATAGATGTAGGTGCTTTTATCAGAAATCACCCACATCCGCAATATAACTCTTACTTGAATGAAAACAAATTCAAAAAGTTCAAGATAGAGTTTGGTAATATCGTTTGGGGAAAGAATTGGGATTTGATATTTCCAATAGATAAGTTATATGCAGGCGTTTGCTGCTGAACAAGAAAAGAGTATGACATAAGTCCTTAATACAGTGATTTTTACTATACCTCACGGTGAAACGACAAGGGTCTATATGCCACGATGAACAGGTGGCGTATAGACCCTTGATTATATGGAGATATTCGTAATCTACATCTCAGCTATTATATTTTTTATGAATTGCTCAGATTCTTAATGATTTCCAAAGGTAGCTGGGTTGCTTTGGAAACCTGTTCGGCAGAAAGTCCCATTGCCAGCATATTCTTAGCTATTTCCAGGGCTTTCTGGTTCATACCTTTTTCCATACCTTTTTCCATACCTTCCTTCATACCAATTTCCTTACCCTCAGCTATGCCT
>OBIB01000427.1_pt1 | contig 16261 bp, 14 predicted proteins | sample 1496261 | NCBI WGS metagenome assembly OBIB01 (sample SAMN05065771, study PRJEB22554) | human gut metagenome | biome: ENVO:2100002; feature: ENVO:00000062; material: ENVO:00002003 | host: Homo sapiens | place: USA
TAGTTGGTTTTGCCCAGTTTAATCATGCCCAACAGGTGACACTTGATATGTCTGCTGGAAATGAAACGCACAAGCTTAGTGTTTGTAAACCAGCTATCTACGAGCAAGTAATCAAAGCGAACACCTCGCTTGATGGCATACTTGACCATATCTATGGCCTTGTCTGTCTTCTTCATCAGATATTCATCCACACGCTCTTTTACCGTTTGCCCTTCGTGGTCCTCGGTATAGCGAGCTTTGCGTTGCTTAGCAGTAAGTCCCTGAACCTTTTGCTTGTCCTTTCCCTCCTCACCATGAAGAGAGAAATCGAGAAAGAGCTGGCTAACGCCATCGGACAACATCATGGTCAGACACTTATAACCAAGGATGCTCTTTTGATGAACATGAGACCAGATTCTTCCTATGAGTTCGGTCGTCATACCAGTCTTAGGTGCATCAGTATCATCAATAATCAAACAAACTGGCTTGTTATGATGAACAGTTGTGCTGCTTGATATCTTCTTTATCAGCTGAAGATTCATTGCATATAGTAACTTGCGCCACTTGACATTGCCATCATTCATAAAACGATAGAACATGTCTTTATCACAATTGAACAATTTACTCAAGGACGAGTTGGAGTATCGACTCGCATTCTTGACTACGAAGAACGGGAAGAGCATGAGGAGGTTGAGTACCTGCAAAGTGGTGAACTTGCAGTTCTCTTTCTTCTCTACTCCAATCTGGCTGGAGCGTATATTTATATGTTCCATCACACCCATAATGCACTTAATTGCCCGATTATCGTCATTTTTTGCGAAAAAGCTTCGCAGATCTGAAATAATTTTTGTATCTTTGCTCACGGCTTTGAAGTTTTATCTTTATTGTTTAGCGATTATAAAGATACTCATTTTCTGTGAGTTATACAAACTTCAGAGCCTTTTTTATTCCAAAATTACGTTAAATCACGCTTGTGAATTTTCACTTGCGAAACTTTAGTAATATAACATTATGAGAGTTTTCAAGCACATCATATTGTTTCTGCAATTTTAAAGGATCTGTCCAATAGTCATCACCCTCGCACAAAGCAATATACTTGCCTTTACATGCGGAATCCATTATTCTATCAAGACTTCCATCATGTTTTGAATATTGATTCTCCGTCTCGTAAATAGGCTTAATAATATCAGGATATTTCTCCGCATATTCACGTATAATCGCAGCAGATCCATCAGTTGAACAATCATCATGTACAATTGCCTCAAATTTAAAATTGGTTTTTTGCATAACAAAACCATCTAGACATTTACGCAGATATGGTTCATGATTATAAACTAAACACTGAATAGACACTATAATTTTACTTTCCATATTATATATTTTTTAGTCGTATAATTATACAAGAATTGTGGTATCTATAATGATTCTATCTTTTTCTCTTTAAGTTTTATTATACTCATTAAATCTTTCCATTCACTTTTTAAGAATAATTTAGACAAAACAGCAAACAAAAGAAATCCTATAAAAACACCAAACAATAACTGTACATAACAGTTTTCGATTAAGGTCACACAAATAAATATACAAAGCCACATAAAAAGCGAGATTCCGAAAATAGGCAACAAATCTCTCATTTGTTTCAGATAGCCAACATGAATCAATTTTCCTGTATAATAAGTATTTATTACCAATGATATCATTGAACTAACAATGCCACCACTGACCATCCAAATTATACCATTGGGAATGGTTATACACATAATACAAACACCTATTATTTTTTTTAGTACTTCTAAACGGAAAAACAAATCAGAACGGCCTTTAACTGTAAGCAAATTTAAATTAATAGCATGAATTGGATACCACATCATTTGAAAGCAAACTATCTGCAAAAGAATAACACATCCAATCCATTTATCCGTCAACAATATTCTCACTAATGGATTTGCAATAGCGGAAAGCATCAACATCATTGGAAATACAAGAAAAGCCGATAACTTTAATATTTTACGATAGTTTTTTGCTAATCGTTCATCTTCATTTTGAATACTACTTAATACAGGAAACGTTACTCGCTGAAGCACTCCCGTCACATTACTAGAAGGTAGTGATGAAAACTGTTGTGCTCTAGTATAATTTCCTAAATCTTGAGCACTAAAATACTTTCCAATAACTATTGGATAAATATTATTATATATTGTATCCAACAGACCAGAGCCAAGCATCTTACTACCAAACCCCCAAAGATAATGGAAAGACTCCCAAGACCACTTCCTTTTAGGTTTCCATTTCCCTAATATCCAAAGCAAAATTGTTCTAATCAAATAACCACCTACTTGTTGAAAGACTAAAGACCAAACTCCAAAGCCATTGTATGCCATAGATAATCCTACGATACCACTTAAAATCGCACCAGAAAGGGAAACTATAGCTTGTGTCTTAAAATCTATTTTTCTAGTAAGAATAGCCTGTTGTACTGCACATAAAGGATTAAACAGTACTGCCAAAGCCGTTACTTTTAACAAACTAGAAAGAATTGGTGTATGATAAAAATCAGCTATTAATGGGGATGAAAAGAACAATACAGCATAACACAAAATTCCTATACCAATATTGAAATAGAAAGCTGTAGAAAGATCGTCCTCTGTCAATTCTGGCTTACGAATAAGCGCAGTTGAAAAGCCACTATCTATTATACATTGAGCTATAGCTAAAAACACCAAAGGCATAGCTATGACACCATAATCATCCGGTGAAAGTAAACGGGCAAGAATGATTCCAAAAAGGAATTGCACACCCTGAGTGGCAAACCTCTCAATCATACTCCAAGCTAATCCCTTTTTGGTTTTATTCTTTAATGATTCTTGTTGCATAAATTTATTTTATATTAGTTTCCCAATAAATAGAAGAACCTCATATCTTCATAATATCGTTTCATATCCTTTTTATTTCTCCATACCTGAAGCAAATAAGTCTTTGTACAATCTCTTCCCTCTAATACCCAAAAAGATGCCCAAAAGAGTCCAACCGACCACAATAACCATCTCTTGCCATACAAGAGTGCAAGCAGAACCTGGTATCAGATACATCGCAGCCATAAAGCCAGACATAAGCACTGCCATTATACCTACCCAATATGCATGTCTTACCCGATATGGTCGCTTCAAATCTGCTTTCTTCTTTCGCAAAACGACAAATGATAGAGAAACAATACAATATGCCAGACAACAGGCAAAGTTAGCGGCATCTACTATCCAAACTAACATAACTCTTCCAAAGAATGGAGCTATAATAGATGTAAAACCTAACAATAACAATGCTACAATTGGGGTTTTATAGACAGGATGCAATTTTGCAAAGCTACTAGGAATCATCCGTGACTTTGCCATAGCAAACATAACACGACTACCACCAATTAAAAATGAATTCCAACTGGTTATGATACCACAAAGTCCACCCAATATTAATACTTTTGCCATCGTATGACTATTAAAAGCGATAGCCATCGCATCTGCTGTAACCAATCCTGCACCTTGCATTGATGTCATCATCTGATTGCCATTCATCACGTAACCTATTGCCAATACAACCAAAGCGTAAAAACCAACAGCCATTGCTATGGACAGGATCATCATACGTCCCAACCTCTTCAATGGCATATTTATTTCCTCAGTTGCCTGAGGAATTACATCGAAGCCAAATAAGAAGAAAGGAGTCATAATAGCAACCTTAGCTACATTTTCAACAATAGAAATAGTATTATCACCAACAAATAATTGTTGGCTAATATTATCAGTATTTCCTGTGAAAGCAGAACCTGCAACTAATATCAATCCTACTCCTGCAATAATACAAGTCAAGATATTCTGTAACTTGGCTGCCTTTTTAGTTCCCTTTATATTGATATAAACAATTATAGCAGCTGTGATGATTGCCACAACCAACCATGATGCATAAATATCAAAGCCCTTTACGGTATATAGATATCCTTTTAAGAATCCAGGAAAAATATATTGTATGATCGTAGGAAATGATACTGCTTCAAAACATACGACTCCAACATAACTCAATATTAAAGCCCAAGTACTTACAAAGGCTCCCAAAGGACCAAAAGCTGCATAACAAAAGTTTTGAACACCTCCAGATTTAGGCATAGCCGTAGTCAATTCTGCATAGGCAAGTCCAACAAAATATATCATCAGTCCACCTATGAGGAAACCTATGACAGTACCTAAAACACCACCTGATGTTATCCATTGCCCCGAAGACACGACCCAGCCCCAGCCAATCATGGCTCCAAAGGCAACAGAAAGAACATCTAGTGTATTGAGATTTTTCTTTAAATCAGAATTTGCCATTATCTTGCCTGAGATAAAAGGTGAGAATAGTCATCAAAATAGATAAGCATGTCGTTACCCAGTTCATCCCTGTAATGAACTGTTTTATTTATATTCTCAATTACATCACACATCTTTTGACAATCTTCTACAGTAAAGGTAATTATAGAGACAGGTCTATATTGCTGAACATCATAATTCTTATGTGCTATCTCATGCACAAAGAAATTACTATCATTCTTATATTTGTCCAATCCAATAATCTGAGTTATTTTACCTCCTTGTTTTGTCCAAAGCATATAAGAACAACCACACTTCTTGTAAGGTTCTTTTTGAGATTGAGGCAAGACTCTTGAATCAAGATTGTTACCCACTGCATAATTTACCAACCATGCAATGGAATTAAATCCTGTTACATCTGTTAATGGAACAAACATCATATCTCCAGGAAGACGATGTCCCATTTCTAACAAATAGAAATGTCCATCTTCATCATAAATAATCTCAAACCAAGCAATACCATCTTTACATTTGATTTCCTTTATTACTTGTTTTACCTTTTCATCTACTTCTACAACATACTTATCCAACAAAATGTCTGATACCGTAGTTGTCAGACTATAGGTATAGATAGGCATACCCGGTTCCGAATTCATAGAATAGAAGGATACCAAAGATGGCTCACCATTAGCAATAGCATAATACGCAGTAACTTCCTGACCATGTAGTTTACGTTCTACGATGACATTAGGATTATCAGAAACAGACTTAACTTTTTCTATTGCTTGCAATAATTCTTCCTTGTTATTTACAAAAGTCAAGCCTTTATTACTACTTTTATCTACCGGTTTCACGACTACAGGATAAACTACATTGGCCATATCTTCTTCAGAAGGATAACCATCGCAACAGAAATCCGGTGAAACAGGAGCACCTACCTTTTTACATACTTGTTTGAATTCATATTTATTACGGGCATACCCCCAAGCATTCTTATTGATATAACAAGGAAGATGAAGACGTTCTGTCAATTCTAAGACTTTATCAAGATTAAACTCAGAGACACCAGCAAAAACACCATCAATGTTTTCTTCAATGCACTTCTTCTCCAAAGTATCAATATCGGCAGTACTAATATCCCAACATTCATCGGCATATTTTTTTGCTTCAGATTTTTCTACAGGAAAAAAATCAGTTACAATTGTATATATTCCTGCAGTTTTTGCGTATTTTACTATCTGAACGCTACCTGTGCTCGTCCCAAGCATCAATAACTTTTTCATAACAATCAAGCTAATTTTATTCTTATTAAATTATTGTAGTTCTTGCAGAAATCTTCCATCTGCTCTACGGTATCGAAGTGAAGGAAGATAATTCCTAATGCTTTGCCAGCACCATCGAATACTTCTACAGAGTCACCTTCTTTTTTATAGATTACCTGACGATAAACATTCTTGGCAATACTTTCATCGATTTCAACACCCTTGAAAGTTCCTGCTTCGTAGCTATGGAGTACATAGTGCATATAGCAACCAGGCAAAGATTTTACTGGTTGATCCAAGAACTCTGGCTTTTCTCCCATTGCAGCTTGAACATTAGCCTTCACTAAATCAATACCATATGCATCGCTCAACTGAATTGGAATCATATTGCCACCTGCACGAGGACCTAACTCTAAGAAATGAACATTATCTTTTTTATCAAGAATAATCTCGATGTTTAATTCACCAAAACGAACGTCAAGTGCAGTAACAATACGCTGTAATTCTCTATGAATATTAGAAGTCTGCTTTTCAGATGTACACAAAGGTTTTTTCTTACCAATTGGAATAAGAGGACTTCTCTTGGTATCTCTAAGGCACTCCATCTCTCCATAGAGAACAACCTTTCCATCCCAAACAAAGATGTCTCCACCAACAACTGATGGGAATCCTCTCTGTATATATTCCTCAACAAGCAAAACCTTATTTCTTGAATATGAATCAGCCCAAACAATCGCCTTCTCCAAGCCATCCCAGTTCTCCAACATGGTTACACCTTTACTACCAGAAGAATCAGTTGGTTTAACTACTACTGGGAAAGTAAAATTCTTCGCATTTTCCTTAATCTCATCCAATGAGGTTTCAGGATGGAAAGAATAAACCTTAGGACAAGCAAAACCATGGCTCTGCAAGAACTGACGCCAAGGATATTTCAATCCTAAAACCTCTACGCTCTTGGCTGGATTAGTAGGAAGACCTAAACGCTCTGCAACAATTGCTGCTGGAAGTGCAGCTGGATCTGAAGCATAAGCAAGAATACCATCAACCTGTTCGTCCTTCGCTATTTGATAAACAGCCTCAACATCTGTAGTACTGGCATTATAATATTTATCTGCTACATACTGGCCAGGATTATCAGACAGATAATCACACAAGACTGTATAATAACCAAGTTTTTTAGCTGTCTTAATGGCAATGACTTGTTGGGCAGAACCACCCAACAAGAGTATTTTCTTTTGTGACATTGTTTCTATTTATTTTAAGATACAATCCAATGTTCTCTGAATATCCTCTTCACTCAATGCGTGATGCATAGGCAAGCAGATTACGCTATCTGCCATCTTATGAGCATTTGGCAAATTTGTAGGATCAGCACTCTCCAAACCACGATAAGTAGAGAATTCACTAATCAATGGATAGAAGTAGCGGCGACCCAATACATTTTGCGACTTCATCTTTGCATAAAGATCATCACGGGTCATACCATACTTCTGAGCATCAATGAAGATTGGGAAATAGCTATAGTTATGACGAACACCAGGCATATCATCGAAGAAGGTGATGCCCTCAACATTGCGCAAAGCCTCACGATACTTGATAGCTACCTGATGACGAGCCTCAATAGCGGCATCAACTTGCTTCAAATTCAACAAGCCATACGCACTACGCATCTCATCCATCTTACTATTGATACCAGGACCAACAACCTCGGTTTCTCCTGCAAAGCCGAAGTTCTTCAAGTAATCAATACGTTTCTTGGTCTTCTCATCGTGCATAATCATTGCACCACCTTCGATAGTGTTATATACCTTAGTTGCATGGAAACTCAAAGTACTCATATCACCAGCATTCAAGATACTCTTACCATTTACTTCTACTCCGAAAGCATGAGCTGCATCATAAATAACCTTCAAGCCATACTTATCTGCAATATCCTGAATAGCCTTGGTATCGCAAGGCTTTCCATATACATGCACAGGCATGATAGCGGTAGTTTTAGGAGTGATGGCAGCCTCAATCTTGTTTGGATCAAGATTACCTGTTGCAGGGTCAATATCAACGAAAACAGGTTTGCATCCATTCCACCAAATACTGTGAGTAGTAGCTACAAAGCTATATGGTGTAGTAATAACCTCGCCTGTAACACGAAGTGCTTGCAATGCAGTAAGCAATGGCAAAGTACCATTTGTAAAAAGACTGATGTATGGAACCTTCAAGTAAGCTGCAAGTTCTTTCTCCAGCTGCTGATGAAAGCTACCATTATTGGTTATCCACTTGCTGTCCCAGATTTTCTGAAGTTCAGCATGAAAATCATCTAAATTAGGCAGTAACGGAGATGTTACTGTTATCAATTTCTTATCCATAAGATATATGATTAAATTATTTCTATTATTATCGATTTCCGATTCGCTTGTCTAGGATTCGAAAACTCCATTTTTCGAAGGTATGTATTCGAATATAATCCAAAATTATGCAAATGAAAAAGACAGATAGCACACTTCCGATTGAGAACCACACGAGATGGTCTGAAGCATACTGTCCAACATTATTAAGAGTATCTTTCCACAACCACTGTCGCATAGTATCACTATTGGCATGTATCAATAGTACGCCAAAAGTACTTGCACTAATTGTATTTATCAATTTGCTTTGCTTTATAGGCAAATCCTTGAAATACATAAATGAGCATACCGAAACTATTACTGCAAAAATAGCATTGGAATCAGATACTAATCTATAAGGAATTAACTTAATTCCATATTTTAGATGCAGGAATATAAAACCTATAGTGCTAACCATAGCCAAAGCAACAGATGCCAATGTTAGCAATCCCCACCTAATATTTTTTACTGAAGGAAATACTCCATAAAGACGTATATAAGAAGAGATTAAATACAAGACACTGAACCATGTAACATAATTGAACACAACATGTATCTTAGGTATCATTGCTAAAAATGTATACGTAAACAGGCATAATGCCAAAAGGTACTGATGCCTCTTTTTATCTAAGTTTCCTACCAGTATATTTAAAAAAGGAATAAAAAGATAAAAGACAAGGAAACAGGAAGTAAAACCATCGTGTATACTTGTAATGGGCAATATATCTTTCAACATCATTTTTATCGAGAAACTCTCATACCCTGTAGCTACGAATATCGCCCATATCAATATATTATAAAACATTACTTCAAGAAAGAGTTTCAAGAACTTTCTCAAAGTGATATTGGAGCGACACATAAAGTAGCCAGTAATCAACACAAAACAATTGATTCCAGTCTTCCCCCACATACCTAAGATATAGAGGTAAAGGGATTTGGAAGACATAGGATCGTCTGCCATTACTTCCATCATTCCACTATTCACCACATAGTGATGAGCCACAATGAGCATCATCACAATGATACGATATAGTTCCAAGTTGGAGCGTCGTATTTTATGCCCCCCCATAACCTGGTCAGTTGACTTAATATTTATCTTTTCCATTGATATTTACAAGAATCTTTGCCTTATTAGTTATCTATCCTTATACATATTTTCGTAATACTTCTGGTAATCACCAGAAGTAACATGATCCATCCATTCCTGGTTCTCGAGATACCATTTTACCGTTTCTTCGATACCCTCCTCAAACTGGAGAGATGGCTCCCAACCGAGTTCCTTCTGCAGCTTTCTAGAGTCAATAGCATAACGCATATCGTGACCCTTTCTGTCGGTTACATAAGTGATGAGATCCATATCCTCGCCTTCCTTTCTGCCGAGCAATCTATCAACAGTCTTGATTACCACCTTGATGATATCGATATTCTTCCACTCGTTGAAACCGCCGATGTTGTAAGTCTCGGCAATCTTACCCTTGTGGAAAATCATATCGATGGCACGGGCATGATCTACTACATACAACCAGTCGCGCACGTTCTCACCCTTACCATATACTGGCAATGGCTTGCGATGACGGATATTGTTGATAAACAGCGGAATCAACTTCTCAGGGAACTGGTATGGACCGTAGTTGTTAGAGCAGTTGGTCACGATGGTAGGCATACCGTATGTATCGTGGAAAGCACGGACGAAGTGGTCTGAGCTTGCCTTGGATGCAGAATATGGAGAGTGAGGATTGTACTTGGTTGTCTCTACGAAGAACTCCTCGCCGTAAGCCTCGTGATTCTTACCGCTGGATGCCTTGGTAGTAAAAGGAGCAGGAATACCCTCAGGATGAGTCATCTGCAAGGCACCGTAAACCTCATCAGTAGAGATGTGGTAGAAGCGCTTGCCCTCGTATCCTTCAGGAAGACTCTCCCAGTAAATCTTTGCTGCCTGGAGCAGAGACAGGGTTCCCATCACGTTGGTCTGAGCGAAAGTGAATGGATCCTTGATACTTCTATCTACGTGGCTCTCGGCAGCGAGATGGATGATGCCATCCACCTTGTAGTCCTGCATCAGCTTCAGCATCAGGTCGAAATCGCAGATGTCGCCCTTAACGAAAGTATAGTTTGGCTTGTCCTCAATGTCCTTGAGGTTAGCCAGGTTGCCTGCGTAAGTCAACTTGTCGAGGTTGATGATGTGATACTCAGGATATTTGTTCACGAAAAGTCTTACTACGTGTGAGCCGATGAAACCAGCACCGCCCGTGATAATGATATTCTTCATTATTATTTAATTCTAGAGAGATAGATGAGTTTGAGAACAGAGCGAAAAGTAGCTTATAAAAATGCTCTTATCCCCTCCCTCACCTATCTTATATTTTAATATTCTAAATTCTTCTTTAATGTACTATTTGCTTCGTCAAGGATTGAAAGCAAATACTTGCCATAGTCATTCTTCAACATAGGCTGAGCATTCTCTCTCAATTGCTCAGCAGAAATCCATCCCTGACGATATGCGATACCTTCCAGACAAGCTACCTTCAAGCCCTGGCGTTTCTCCAGGACCTCAATAAATGTGGATGCTTCAGAAAGGGAATCATGGGTTCCGGTATCAAGCCAGGCAAATCCTCTTGCCATGGTCTGCACCTTCAGCTCCTTATCCTTCAGAAACTCCTGGTTCACTGTAGTGATTTCCAACTCACCACGAGCGGAAGGCTTGATATGCTTAGCTACTTCCACTACCTTATTAGGGTAGAAGTATAAGCCTACCACAGCATAGTTGCTCTTTGGATGCTGAGGCTTCTCTTCAATGCTCAGGCAATTGCCTTGCTCATCAAACTCAGCAACTCCATATCGCTCTGGATCACTTACACGATAGCCAAAAACGGTAGCCTTGTTGTTCTGCTCAGCATCTACTACTGCCTGATGAAGCATTTGGTTCAATCCTGCGCCATAGAAGATGTTATCGCCTAATACGAGGCAAGCAGCCTCATCGCCAATAAATTTCTCTCCGATAATGAAGGCTTGGGCCAAGCCATCTGGTGATGGCTGCTCAGCATACTCGAACTTGACTCCAAACTGGCTTCCATCGCCTAATAGGCGCTTGAAGCCAGGCAAGTCAAATGGTGTTGAAATAATGAGTATCTCACGGATACCTGCCAACATCAATACTGATATTGGGTAGTATATCATCGGCTTATCAAAGATTGGTATCAGCTGCTTGCTGATACCTTTGGTGATGGGGTACAAGCGTGTTCCACTACCACCTGCTAATACTATTCCTTTCATTGTCTTAATGTTAAATGATTAGTATCTTGTTTACTTGTATAAATCTACATCGATATCGAATGGACTATCAAAGTCTTTCAGCATAGCATGTTTTGTATCTTTCTCAGAGAGGTTAGCATGCTCTGTTGGGATTTTCCAATCAATACCGAGGGTATCATCGAGAATACTGATACCACCATCGGCCTCTGGATGATAGAAGTTATCACACTTGTATTGGAAGACTGCTGTTTCTGAGAGGACAGAGAAACCATGGGCAAAGCCCTTTGGAATGAAGAACTGGCGATGATTGTCTTCTGTCAGTTCTACTGCAACATGCTTACCATAGGTTGGTGAACCTTTACGAATATCTACAGCGACATCAAGTACTCTACCCTTTACGCAGCGTACCAGCTTGCTCTGGGTATATGGTGGGCGTTGGAAATGCAAACCACGCATTACGCCATAACTACTCATTGACTCGTTGTCTTGGCAGAAGTGAACACTGTGTCCCAGGATTGGGGCAACCTTTTCTTCAAACTCTCGCTCGCTGAAGCTCTCGAAGAAGTAGCCACGAGCATCACGGAAGAGGCGTGGCTCTAGAATGAGAACGCCTGAAATATCAGTCTTTATTACATTCATCGTTTTTATATTTAAAAGTTGTTGGCTCCATGCCAGGTGCCGAGAAGTAGCTTATAAATAAGTCGCACGAACTTCGCCTACCATACATTAACTACCTACTCCTTTAATTTTTCTATTTTATACCAAAATAATCTGCAAGTATTGGAGTCAATACTTCTGCAAAGCGTTTTTTATCATGCCTATCACCTATTTTGACATCTTCATTATAATAGTTTTCAAAGAATATAGTCTTTAATTGATTTGGCATTTGCCCTAATTGTCCTATACTACACCAAATCAAATCTAATTTACGCTCTACCTCAATACGCTTTAAATGAGCTGCAAATTTAACAAATTCTTTATTTATTACTTTATAGGAATCAGTATCTATATTCACTACTTGTTCTGCTAATTCCCCATGGTTAATTGGTGCGTTTGCAAAGAAAGATTCTGTGCCAAAAAATGGCTGATTAGGAAAATCCTCATGCAAATCAAAAAACACACGCAGCACAAATTCTCCTATAACGACATCAAGAACTTTATTCTTATACTGTGCAAACAGAAAGCCATTTCCTGTCTTACAATAATCATGGCATCTCAGTATCTTATAGCGAAAAGGTACATCACTGAGTATCGTTTCTAAACTTCCGCCATTTTCTTTTAGTTCAAAATAGCTTTTCAAAGAAAGTTGTAAAATTTGATTTAACTCATCTCCTAAAGAAAAACCGTAATCTTCTGTAACAGACATTCTCCAAACTACAGACAGCCAAAAGAATAATGGTATATCATTTTCAATTTTTGCTTGTTGATTTATAAAATGAGCATAAGGTGACTCCAAAAATACAGAAAGCCTCTTTTCACATTGAGGACAGAATACGAAATCTTTTGCAACCGAATTCTTTGAAAGTTCCTCATCAATCCGTTCTTGTGTAAGCTTATCTTTATCAAACAAATCTTCAATTTTAGTGTCAGGTACAGATCTACCAGTATATACACTATCAATTGAGCTTGATATTGTAAAAAGGACTTCAGAATCACGCTTTCCAGAAGAATTATAACTCGAAAATGATGTTATAAGGAAACTAGGCACTATATGAGAATTGGTCTTAGTTGCCTTTTTCTGATTACAAATTAAACACACATCACTCATAGTTTCTCATTTTAAATAACAACCTTTATCTATACTATGTCCCAGATTTATATCAGGAACTCTTTGAAATCCATCTCGTTCTAAATTATCTTTTAATCTCTTCGATGCTCATAAGGTATTCGGTTTGATTGAGGACTCACAAACTTAATCTCGACGGAATATATCACGAGTATAGACTTTATCCTTTACATCATCCAGACAAGCATCGTAGCGGTTGGCGATGATGGCATGGCTCTGTGACTTGAAGGCTTCGAGGTTATTCTCAACTCTACTACCGAAGAAGGTGCTTCCCTCTTCCAAGGTCGGCTCATAGATGATTACCTCAGCACCCTTTGCCTTGATACGCTTCATGATGCCCTGGATGGCTGACTGGCGGAAATTATCGCTGTTTGACTTCATGGTCAGGCGATAGACACCAATCACACAGTTGTGCTCCTTGCTAGCATCATAGCTGTTGGCATCGGCATAGCTGTAATAGCCTGCCTTCTGGAGTACGGCATCAGCGATATAGTCCTTACGGGTGCGGTTGCTCTCTACGATTGCCTCTATCAGGTTCTCAGGAACATCGGCATAGTTTGCCAGGAGCTGCTTGGTATCCTTTGGCAAGCAATAACCACCATAGCCGAAACTTGGATTGTTGTAATGGGTGCCGATGCGTGGGTCAAGACCTACACCTTCGATGATTGCCTTGGTATCGAGTCCCTTTACCTCTGCGTATGTATCCAACTCATTGAAGTAACTTACTCGGAGTGCCAGATAGGTATTGGCGAAGAGCTTGACAGCCTCAGCTTCCTTCATACCCATGAAGAGGGTATCAATGTTCTCCTTGATGGCACCTTCCTGGAGCAAAGCGGCGAAGGTCTTGGCAGCTTCCTTCAACATCTCGACATTGGTTACAGACTTGATTGCCTCGTTCTCCTCTGCGAACTCAGGACGCTCGATAATCTTTGGATAGCCTACGATAATGCGGCTTGGATAAAGATTATCGTAGAGAGCCTTGCTCTCACGAAGGAACTCTGGAGAGAAGAGAAGGTTGAGCTTCTTCACGCCCTTCTTGGCATACTTCAAGTAGAGGCTACGGGTATAACCTACTGGGATGGTACTCTTAATGACCATCACTGCATCTGGGTTTACCTCCAGAACCAGGTCGATGACTTCTTCTACATGAGTTGTATCGAAGTAGTTCTTCACTGGGTCGTAGTTGGTTGGTGCTGCAATCACTACGAAGTCTGCATCCTTATAGGCTGATTTGCCGTCAAGGGTTGCCACGAGGTTCAATGGCTTTTCAGCCAAATACTTTTCGATGTAATCGTCCTGGATTGGAGAAATCTTGTTGTTGAGTTTCTCCACCTTCTCAGAGATTACATCTACTGCTGTTACATGATGGTGCTGAGATAACAGGGTTGCTATACTCAGACCTACGTAGCCGGTACCGGCTACTGCTACTGTTATATCTTTGAAATTTTTCATCATTATAGTATTTTTTCTAAAATCAACCCGTCCTTCTTTACCATTAAAGAAGGCTTTTTTCTACCTCTCCGTCTCTCCTGCAAGGAGAGCTCCACCTCTAACCAAGCCTTCCTCCTCAGAAGGAAGGATGTAACCGCCCTACTCGGTGCTCGGAACCGCTACGCTCTAAGGTTGGCGGACCATCAAAGGTCTTCGCCATGTTGTGCGGGATGGGACCGCTTGGAGAAAAACTAAGTACTTAGAACGGCAAGTCATCGATGGAAAATCACCTTATTTATTATTTAGAAACTTACACATCCTCTGAAATAATTGCGCAAACTACGACCTTTACGGTTTGGATTGTAGTCTTGCATCACTTTTTCAAAATATTCCTTGCTTTCCATTTCTATGAATTTAAAAACGGAGGCAAAGGTAATATTTCTATTTCAGCCTACCTTATGTTGCATTGGTGGTTTACTAAATATTAAGCGGGTCATCATTTGATCGACAACAAGCAAATTCTACAACTTTTTGAGCAATATCCTTACACTCTTGAACAAAAAGAGTCATTGGAAATTTTATCTTATCTAATTCCTTTAAAGAAACAAATTTGTCTAGCAAATCACCTCTAATAATAGGGAATACTTTTTTCTCTTTCTTAGGTAGTTTCAGTTGAGCCAAATATTTTTCAAAAGACTGCTTAGGGCCATAAACTTCCTTGTAGAGTTTCTCTGCAAATGAGTAATAATCAGCAGAAGATTCAATTTCAGAGATACAGACACCCTCTTTAATGTCATAATACCTCCAATAAAATTTTAAATTCTTACTCTGCAACAATTTTGACAAGAAATTTCTAGCTTCTTTGTTTGTTTTAGACATCTTCTTAACAAATCCTATAGGCAGTAAATTTTCAACCTCATGAACTGCAATTGTATATACGCCTATTTGAGTGAGATTTCGATTCCATACTTTACCGACAGATTCTGCGGTACCACCCATAGGTGCATTAGGATAACGCTTGTCTGAATCAGCAACAACTAAGCAAAAACGCTCATTTTGTTTTTGGATTTCAACTAATACATCACTAGTTGTGCTTCCACCACCACCGGCTTTTTTATAAGATAAACGTACATTGGGATAATAGATGTGAGCCAGATATCCATAGAATGATGCATCATTAGTATTTTCTCCCAATATAATTGCTTTTTGTACCGAAATCGTTTTCTCAAAAAAGAAAATAGACATTTCTCGTTGCGAGGTTTTTACTTTTTTCGGTTCCTTATTAACCACATTAAAAGGCTCTATATCATAAGCATACGAATTATTCGCCTTTAAATAAGCCAAAGCTCTTTTCGCTCTATTATCCGTTACAAATGGTTCATAGAAGTCATATAATTCATCAGAAGCTTGAACTAATATATTAGCTTCATAAAAACCTAAAAGGATATTGGATATACAATCTGCAATTTTATCCCTTCTTTCGAGGTCTTCAGTTTCCAATAAACTATCATCAAGATTTAACAACATATTATTTTTATTCTAAGAATCTAAGAATCCAATAGGCCATTTTTTTATTCGTCCATCACTGCCGTACGAAGTTGTCTGAATACTTGAAATTCCTTTTTCTTTATTAAAACAATACTGCGTTAAATTAATATTTAATCGTCTGTAAATCAATAACTTATATTAAGAAATGCTTATGAAAACTTAACTGTAAAAAGTTGGTCAAGTCGCTGATTTTCAGTAACTTTGTAGATCACGACAAATACAATATTACATGAATACAGGACTTGACCAATATATGGATATCTTTAAAGATGCAGTTGAAGATTC
>OBIB01000453.1_pt1 | contig 15793 bp, 11 predicted proteins | sample 1496261 | NCBI WGS metagenome assembly OBIB01 (sample SAMN05065771, study PRJEB22554) | human gut metagenome | biome: ENVO:2100002; feature: ENVO:00000062; material: ENVO:00002003 | host: Homo sapiens | place: USA
ATTCCCCTCACATCGCCAAACTTCTTACATTATTTTAACACAAACGATACGTAAATTGATGCGCCAGCCGACAAGCACTCGCAACGTAAGTATCCGCTCAACGCCGTATTGCATATCTCAAAAAAAAATGTTGTACCTTTGCACGGCGGCATCATTTTCCTAATTTTGAAACAAGAATACGAAGTTTAGCCCTCCATCAGCTAATGCCAGTGGAGGTTATCTATTTCTTCAGGCAACTCCACTCCCGAAGCCTTGCCGTCTTCTCTCGCTATCGATAATATGATAACAGACATAGAAAGTGCAACCTTTGAAATTTAAGCGTTATGATACAGAACAAATTATTCCGTGATTGCCTCGCTGCGATACCTGCCGAGCAAAAGGCAGAGTTCGATTTGTCTTTCGGTATTGCCGAGCGCATTAGTGAGATTCTGAAAGCCAAAGGACTCACCCAAAAGGATTTTGCCCGCTTACTCAACAAGCGAGACTCAGAAATCTCCAAATGGCTAACAGGCAGACATAACTTTACGACTCAAACCATTGCTCGTATAGAAACGGCTTTGGGAAGTAAACTCATTAGCATAGCTCATTGATTGGGCTATGCAATGAATATTGTGATCTCTAATATGATAGTACCGATTCGCCGATATTATTAATTACGAAACCTCCCATATTACTTTTACGATTTCATACAGCAATCTACTTCGCTCCATCAACGCATTCTGGTCAAAGACACGATAGGCATTGAACCCAACATTACACTTGTCAGATAACTCCTTGTTAAACTTGTCAAAATCCTTGTTGGCATGATAAAAATCCTCACAAAGCGAATGTCCCCATACCAAACCATTGCTATAAGTTTTCAGCTTATCCGAATACTCTTCATTACCAGAAGAGATATTATCCAACCCCTTCAGCAAGAGCAAGCCCCCCAACAGGTTACGTTGATCCTCAAACTCCTCTACATCCTTAAAATACCCCCTGTTCTTTTCATTTTCAGAGAGGATATGCTCTATATGGTATCCCGTCTTATTACCGGTTTTAGTAGAGATATAGTAGATATCATTCTGCATATTCTGATTCGTATGCTCACAGATAAACTTCTCTACCCTAGAGAACAGATAACGCAGGAATCGGCGGTTCGTATTCGTATAGTTTTTCCTCAGGAAGCTATTGAAATCCAGCAAAGAAACCTCTCCCGAAACATTACGCTTCTCTCGGATACTCTGCAAGATGATTTCGTCATATACCTCACGATAGGAAGCCATATCCAACCCCTTCAGTTTCTCATTCAATCGATAAGAAATATCCTGAAAATCGTTGCTATCATAGATACCATTCAGCACAAAGAGCACCCAGAGTCTATCTGCCTCTTTAGCTATAGCATGAATCTTCTCGTCCGTTAGCTCATTATTGATAAACAGTTTAATGTTCTCATGATGTTTCTTGTCAGCTCTTCGGAAAGAAAGCTTATTAGCAATATCATTATAATCGAAGATATATCGGTGGTAGGAGTTGATAATCTGCTTCTCCAGAGAGGCATTCTTCTTGAACACAAACTGCGACTTCAAATAATCAGCAAAAAAGTTATCCTCTCTTCCGCTAATTCTATTCAATGCAGCATCCCACTTCTCAGAATACTTGTTGGTATCACTTTTCGAAAGGAGTCCAATCATCTTACCTTTCAGAATCTCAAAAGGCTTTAAAGCCTCACCACGGTCATTGATCACCTCAAAGACCATAGGCGTATCATCCTTCTGGATAGACAGTTCTACGAGAACCAGTCTATTGAGGAAGTAATAGATGAAAGCTGTCAACTCAACATCATCCAACTGTTTGTCATCAATGAACTTACTGATATCGGCATATCTCTCGATGATAGTCTCTTCAGTCTTGTTTTTATAAGCATCCTGATACTCAGAACCATCAAGGATACATTGCATCACATTTTTTCTCTTGTCATTGTCTATACAAAAGACATTGCCTTTAAACTGATCTTTCGCAAAGATGCAATCACGGAGGATATCCCTGAGATTATCATTTTTTGTAATATGATAGAGTTTTGTTGCAATCAAAGTAAGTGTAGAAAGACGCTGTTGACCATCAACGATAAACACCTTACCCTCCACCTTATTGGTGATAAAGACATTGAGATAATACCAGTTATACTTTTCCAGCACCTCTTGCGACATCTCCTCATCCTTATGTTCTTTATACGAGATTTCGAAGGCATAGAAGATATCGTTCAAGAGGACCTCCACCGTATTCTTGGTCCATACATATTCACGCTGATAAAAATCAACGTAATACACTTTCTGCTTCAAGCAAGTAAGTACACTTTGCTTATCAGGAATTATTTCTTGTGCCATATTATCTAGTTATATATTATTTTAAAGCCAATGGTCACCTATAATTTTTTATTCATAGAATAGACCATATCTTTCAGCGGTACCGAATTCTATTAAATTAATATTCTGTCAATGGTGAAAACACCGTTTTGTCTGCTAAAAATCCCATAATACTAACTTAAAAATTTTGCTTTTGCCAAAATAGCCTTCATCTCAGCACGTTGCTTTGAGAAATCTATGCTACCACGCTTCTTCAAAGTTTCTTCAGCTCTTTCTCTGAAAGCTAAAGCCTCGTCACCTGTCAGCATTGGGATACCACTAATTGCTAACGCCATAATCTTATCTCCTATTATTTAGTTTATATAACTTGCCGCCAAAGTTACGCTTTTTCTTCGAAACCACCAATAAAATCGAAAGAAATCTGCAAATTATCAGCCAATTACCCCCAAATCAACAATAAGCTATAAACTGCAAACAATTAATTGTAATCAACTATCCCCAGGCGGTCCCATCCCGCACAACTTGGCGCAGACCTTTGATGGTCCGCCAACCTTATAGCGTAGCGGTTCCGAGCACCGAGTAGGGCGGTTTCCCTCTTCTTCCCTGAGGGGAGAAGACCGAGATGAGAGGTGGAGCACCCTTTGGCTAAAGGGAGACGGAGGGATTCGAAAAATCTCTTCGCAGGGGGGACAGGGGTTTCGTAAATGGCAAGGAAGGTTTCAGTCCCATGTAAGGGGAATCGAAAGGGTCTTAAAACATTGAACGGAGAAACTCCATATTCAGTTAAATTATCATAATTATTCACTTAAAAGAGAACAGGCTATCTATAAAAACATTATATTTGCACTAGTTAGAAGAACTAGAAAGTGCAACCTTTGAAATTTAAGCATTATGATACAGAACAAATTATTCCGTGATTGCCTCGCTGCGATACCTGCCGAGCAAAAGGCAGAGTTCGATTTGTCTTTCGGTATTGCCGAGCGCATTAGTGAGATTCTGAAAGCCAAAGGACTTACCCAAAAGGATTTTGCCCGATTACTCAACAAGCGAGACTCAGAAATCTCGAAATGGCTAACAGGCAGACATAACTTCACGACTCAAACCATTGCTCGTATAGAAACTGCTTTAGGTAGCAAGCTCATCAGCATAGCCCATTGATAGGGCTATGCCAATGAACAAACGATACCATCACTATATCTACTTATATCGAGACTTCACGACCACCAGTTAATTTTTTAGTCTTAGTTGATTAATGATATCTTCAAACTTAGACTCCGACTCAATTCTAGGAACGGCATCATAGTCACCATTCAAATAGCTTTGAACTAACTTTTTGTCGAATCTGGGATTAAACTTTTCATCCAATCTGTTACATAAACTAACCCCACTGTCATTTCGGTTAATCAACCAGATTTCATCACTTCGCAGCAGCGATTGTGTCATCAAGATAACCTCATGAGTGGTAAATATCATCTGACATGGCGTTTTACCAGAATACCTAAAATACAACTCGAGTATCTTTTTGATAAGAGATGGATGCAAACTCCTCTCTATTTCATCAATGACAAAAACCTTATCTCCCTGGATAAAATCCAAAATAAGCGGAATGTAATCAAACAATCGATTAGTACCATCGCTTTCCTCTTCCAGAGAGAAATAATCTTTTTCACCAGTTTCAATGATATGATGAACAGTCATTACCTTTTTTGTATCAAGTTCACCATTGACCTTACGAATCAAGAACATATCATGGTTTTGCTTTAATGTACCCAAGACATCCTTGCCATCATCCTTGAAAACATTGGCTTTTATCATACGCATTAACTCTTGAGAAATGCCCAATTTTTCAAACTCGACATTTTTCAGATAGACATCATCAATACCTGTTGCAAAGTATTTTAATAATAGTCGAAATGCCTCATTCAATTCTTTGTCATCAGCAGTCTTGAGCAAGACACTTTGATTATATGGCGTATCAGGAAATATAATCTTAAGTTTAAGTGCAAACCAAGAAAAAACTGCCACCAGATCAGAGATATCAGAAACATTATCTTTTATATTTCTACTCGAAACTTCATGCAAAAACAACTGCTTAGCAGGAGTTGACTTTGCAAAAAAGTGCAGGTATTGCCTCTCTTCATCTTTAGGATTTCTCTTAAGAAGCTCCTTCAGTCCGAATTCATTGGCCTCATTCCTTGTATAAATAGAGTAAACCGTCTTTGGAGTAATCTGACTAAGCCATTCTTTAGAAATTCTTTCTGAATTATAGCTAAATCCATATTCATACTTCTTCTCATTGCACAAGATATGGAAAACCATAGTCGTATCAGCATTCTTGGTTGCATTTGATAACCTAAAAGGATGGTAATCTATAGGCTCATCATGATTAGTACCTTGTACAACTAAAGATTTTGCTAATTGTATAGCCTTAATAAAATTACTCTTTCCACTAGAATTTGCACCAAAGATTGCTGCAGACTTCAAAACAGTAGCACCCTTAAATGGCTTCGCTTTATGATCCTTAAGCTTCGTCCCTTTATTGGGTTGCATATTAAAGGTCATTTCATCCTTGAAGGACAAAAAATTCCTAATTTTAAGTTGCTGTAGCATATTACTATATATTAATAATAGGTGAAATCATATACTTATAATAGTGAAATCACCTAAGTTAAACTTATTTATGGCTGCAAAGTTACATAAAAATCTCGTATAAACCGACAAAAATATCGAAAAAAATACGATATCGGCAATTTATTTGTGAAAGAATCTCATTTTTATCGCCTAAAATTTGTAAGATTCGAAAAAAAACTATATCTTTGCATTCAGTTATCAAAATGGTGACGGCGCAGTCTCCCTCTATCGATATCTTGGCAGGATGGTGATGAAGAAGACTGTGGAGTAATAATTTGGTGGCGGCACTAGCCGCTGCCGTTAAATTTAAAATGAATATGAAATAAAGAGAATTAATAAAACATTCTCCTTAGTCTTTCAAGGAAAGACTTTGTGAGACCCAGATAGGGTAACCAACAAAAGTGATAGTCATTTTAAATCGGCTGCAAAATTACAAAAAATATCCGAGATAATTTGGCTTTTCACTATAATTAACTAGATTTTGGCTAACATTTAGCATAATGGAAGCCTAGTTATTATTTTCAAATACATATTTATATGGCAATACATTATAGCCAATATTTCAATTTATTACATAAAGATTTCGTCAACAAGGGAGTTTACAATGGTTTTTTAGACAAAGACTCCTTATTACATATTGACCCTTTGCTCTTAAGGGATTGTACTATTCCTGAATTTATGGATTCGTATAATAATTTTTTGGATTATTTCCGTTCATTTATTCATCTGGTAAAACATACAAATCAACCAAACGAGCAAGATCGATTTTATAAAAAGATTATACAGATGTTTACTATGAAAGAAATCCCTAATACAGGTCTTGGATTCTCAAAGGAAAAATCTCACGGAACAGGCATCAGTGGAACACTTTCTAAGCAATTAGCAAGGAGTACATATGATATTATTCAAGCAGGACTTGAAGATCCCGAGATTTTTGCATTAATGCAATTGATAGAAGATCGTATAGGAGCAGATAGAATAAGTGATATGACTTTGTGTATTTTGCAAGAGGACTTTCTTGCATATACACAACGAATCGCAAAGGAGTTGGGTATTCATACACAAAAGTATAACTTTAATTATCATAAAGAATACGATGTGCCTTTCTATAATGGCGAACCCATACATTTTATTCCTACACAGTTATTAACAGATTTGCCAAAAGCTCGAGACTATGAAGACATAGATAGAGTATGCAGCTATAATAATCAGTTGAAAAAGAAGGTTGCTAATGTAATAGGTTTAACATGGTCAGAATATAAGGAGTACAAAAAAAATGACTGGAAGGAATTATTGCTAGAAAACCGAGAATGTTATGAATCCGCAATTCAGTGTGTTAGAGAGTTCAAAAGCCTACCTTATAATTTCTCGACAGATATAAAATCTGAGTATCAGGATGTTGTTTTGTCTGATTATGTAGAGAGTTTGCTAAAAAAATATCCATTAACATTACAGAAGACTTCTAATGTTAGTCCACAAGAAGAAATCTTTGAATTAACAAAGGACATATGCTTGCAATTCAAAAAATTAGTAGAATACAATCGACTGTCTGAGTTATTCTATCGTAACAAAAGATCTCCTGACGAAACAGATTGGCAACTTCTATTATACACAATAGCGGACACTTACAAACAAGCAGCTAAGCTTGATGTGTCAATAACAAGAGAAGACAATCCTGGAGTTGGTGAAATTGATTTCCATTTAACTCGCGGTTCCAAAGCTAATACTGTTATAGAAATTAAACGCTCTAATAATGACAATTTGATTCATGGATACAGAACACAATTGCCTGCATATATGAAGGCAGAAAAAGCGAAGGATGGAATCTTTTTGATTATTATGGAGGATGATTCTTTGGAAAGTATCCAGGAAAAGATAACAAATGTTCAAAATGACATGAAGGAGAAGGGTGAATACATACCTGAAGTAATATATGTGAATGGAAAACATCAATACTCTGCAAGTAACAGAAAATATGTCTCTCCAAAAATCTAGATAAAAATGTAGACCAAGCAACATCTTGGTCTACATTGCCTTATCATACTGCAGAATGCAAATCCACAAAAACGTCTAGCGGCAGAAAATCCCACCTACTCCAGGCGGTCCCATCCCGCACAACTTGGCGCAGACCGCTTTGGCCCGCCAACCTTAGAGTGTAGCGGTTTCGAGCGCCGAGTAGGGCGGTTTTCCTCTTCTTACCTGAGGGGGAGAAGACCGAGATGAGAGGTGGAGCCTTCCTTAATGATAAGGAAGGACGGGTAGGTTTTTCGAAATAGGCACAAGCTTCGCTAGCTGACCAAGAAGCATAGCAGTTCTTGCCATAGGTATGAACTGCTGTATAACTCTACACAAGAGCGGACGATGGCAAGCTGGCGATGAGCCGCGAAAGCAGATGCCAATTACTTTGTTACAACATCAATACATTTCAATGTATTGTCTATGTACCTTCTAGGAGAATCAGAAACAGTAGTTCTGATAGACATCAAGTTTGAACGATTTTGCTCCAAGTCCTGCCCAAACCAGTTTAAGACAAAATGATTTGAATTACCACCCTTCAACGGGACATTGAAATCAAACACGAAATCACTATTTACACGACTGAGTTCTAAAGCCATATCTTCAACCGTATTATGCAATACAACACCATAGAGCACCACATTTTCCTCCAAAGTATATGCATCGATAATGGGTTGTCCAAAGAAAAATGGCTTATAGCTTAAACTAACAGTACATTCTCCTTTCGCTATCGCTCCTTTGATAGGCAGACCTAAGGATATTGACTTTTCTATAATTTTACTCACTTTTGTCAGCAAAGACTTGAACACCTCCATTCCATCGCTTTTGGCGTAAAGGATGATGCTATCAGAAAAAATCATATATTGATAATTTTCATCCATCGTCTCACCTATAAAAGAAGAAAGTTTTTCCAATTTATCCTTTATGGTTTCAAAATGGCGAGCCACCATATCCTTAAACCCCATAATATCAAGAAAGGCGACTATTCGCTCACAAGTATCAGGAGTTTGCTTTTTGGGGGACAAAACTACTGGCTGTTCTCCAAAACTAGATGCAATTGTTTTACCACTCATTATTCTACAGTATTTGGAGATATAACATAACAATATACAATATTCGCAGAGCCATCCCCCTTGCCACCACCAAAGGAGCCATGCATACCACAATCTAAGTAATGCTTTTCCACCTGGCGAGCAATACACTCCGTATCAGCAGGGGAATAAACCCACCAATGTCCTTCACGTGGAACACGATGTTCCTCAAACAATCGCCTTTCCACGTTATTAGTTATGCCTATGTAAAAATCACCATAAGTATAACGCCCACTCTTATTGATATGGGCATCAAAATCCTCTATAATTTGTTCGTACTTCATAATTATGATCATTTATAATATCACAATGCAAAAATACAATTTTCTTTTCTATTCACAAAATTCGTTGAGATAAAATAACTTAAAAGTAAGATATCATCCTTTATTTCCCTGTTCTTCCAACATTGAAATACTCAAGCGCTATCGTCATTTGAATGAAAGAAAGGTATAGCAAGCGAGTCTTCCGCTAAGCGTCTAATAAATCGCAAGCCTATTGCGTAAGCCCTCCCAGCCAGCCCCTTGTGGGCACAGGCTCTGCTGGCTGACCAAAACCTTGGCGGCGCTATAGCAGAGCCAACTACATCCCTTGCTCTTTTGGAAAGGGCGAGGGCTTGGAAGTGGGTTAAGGACCCTCCCGCAGGGGAGGGACAGGTGGGGCAAATACAGCACTGTAGAGCGGTTTCCCTCTTCTTCCCTGAGGTTTCTTTCCCCCGAACACTTACACTTCTTCAGCATGATATTCTATCGAAAGAAGAATATGACACCTAATACTTACGCAGGTTTCGACCTCTACGGTTCTGGTTAAAGTCCTGCATTACCTTTTCGAAGTATTCCTTTGTTTCCATAATTCTGATTTTTTAGAATTCGGATGCAAAGGTAACTACTTAATGTGTTTAAACCTTACGCTGTAATGGTGATATACGTTTAAAATCACGGTGCAAAGGTACGAAACTTTATCTAGGCACACAATACGGCATTAACCGAATACTTACCAAAGTATTTAGCATAAATCTTCAGTTTACCTATGCAATCACTCTCTGGGCTATACCGATTGCAGCGATAACATGGTACCGATTACAACGCTACGCATGGTACCGATACAACACTATCGCCACTTTTTCATTTCACATACCTTTTTAGCCGCCATTTCAATTGTCATATGAGAGTCAACCGCTTCATAATAACTATATTTTATGCTATCAATGGTTTTATTTAACCACGTACGTTCATCCGTGATTTTTGAACCTAGAACCTTTATCACCTTTTCAAGATTATCAGAAGAGGTTCCAACCATCCCTTTTATCCCGTCAATGATACTACTTGTCCAGAACGATGAATCCATCGTAAAAGAAAGATCTAAAAGTTTATCGAAAACGGGTAATGAATCTATTGTATAATTACAGAATCTAATTGCAGTAAACACATTTCCGAAATAATATTTGTTTTCTGTCATACACTTAAGAATCTCTTCCAAAGCCTCCTGATTACCTAATGATGCCTGACACTCCAAATATGTCTTTTTGTCATATTTCAATAGTGTATCCTTAAATTGATCTAGAGTATCTTTCACCCATTGCATATCATCCTTTAAATGGAACATCAACATTTTTAGGACATACGCTTTATGCTTATCAGGAATATCTTGGAAGATAGCCATAATTTGTTCTTTCCCATCAAGCTCACTTTTAAGATACAAATCTATGGTATTCCCAGAATAACCATCATCATCATGCTTAATGAATTCTAATATATAAGAATACACTTCCGACAAGTGCACATTTATTGCGTATTTTGACAATTCGAGAATGTCACAAATATCCAAGCCTTTCGGATTCTTTATCAAAGAAATAATTCTTTGATCAGCTCGTTCCTTACCTAGTTCCTGAACAGCATAATCAATAAAAGGTCTATGACTATAAGCATGTTCCCATCTGTTATCTCTTACAGAAGCATATTTCAAACATATTTCTTGAACATCCTTATCTAAAGTGATTTCATAATCTAATGCTAAACTCAGATATCTCTGTCCTGTACGGTTATTTTTTATCTTCGGCAACACATGTTCAAGCATTACCTTCAAACAGTTCTTTTGCTTTCCTGTTAACAGTTTTATCCCGTGATTTGCCAATTGATCCAAAACAAACAGTTCATAGAGACTTTGATTTTCTATGTTATTTTTGATCTCCTGCAGGCCATATTCCTGCGTTTCAGAATTATAAGATAAGCTCATGAAAGAACCGACATAACTATCCCACTTGTTTTCTTCGCATTCCTTTACTTTTGCATACAGGTCCTTTCTAGCTTTTGGTGCATATTGATTTACAATATATAGCACCGTTTCTTTAAATTGGGCATAATCCAGAAGCAACGCCATGCTTTTTTCTTCACGCAACTTCATCTCATCAGGATGGTAAAACCTTCTTTTGGGAAATTTCTTATGAACCAAGTCATAATGCAAAAGATTCCACGCATCATCATAATTATTAGTAAGCCAAGTTGCAATACCAAAATCATTTATCGAATCAGGTTGCAGCACATCTATACATTCCTTCAAATCTGTTTCTGCACCCAACAAAGACAGTTTTATTTTTAGAATTTGCAAAAGCCTTATTTCTTGTTGAGTATCTTCAACACCTCTAATTTCATTTATGAGACTAATGAAGTCAGGCTTTAATACATTTTCTATACAAAAATTACGGAACGCTTTATAAATTTCAACAATAGTATCTCGCAAAGAAATATAATCATGATCCTTAGCAATTTGGATCCATGAATCTATAACAATTTGACAGAAGACCTCATCATCCGCATACACTTTACTATTGCATAGCATTTTTTGAATAGGTTCTAACAAATAATCCAGATTATGATCCGCCTTTTCCTCATCAAAGAGTACCGGCAAGAACTCCCATAATCTCTTTAACTCATTTTTACCATAAACTTTCCCCAAACATTTGTAGAAATCATGGCGATGAACGATATGAGTTGTACTCTTTAGACTATAGTTCTGCAAATATCTTTCTTGCGCAATAATATACTCCACATATTTATCAGCTTGATTCAAATTAGCAATCAGCTGAAATGCTGTTTGTATGAAATGATGATCTTTCGACTTTATATCAAGTATGATAAGTCTATCAATGTCTTCTTCAGTATTCAAATAACTACTATAAAAAGGTACATACAAAGAATAGGTTTCCTGATCATCATTATTCCCCAGTTCATTTATCTTATCGAAAACAACATTCTTGAAGTCAGACAGCAATATGCCAACAGAAGGACTGGAGAAGTCCATCATAGAAACACAAGTTGCCAACAAAGCCAAATATGGATTTACCTTATGAACATTTCTATACTCTTCTAACAGGAATTCAGCATTATTTTTTGTATTGCACAAGCATGCTATAAACTTGGCTATTTTGTAAAAATCATCAGGATATATTTGCTCTATTCTATATTCTCCTAGAATTCCCTTCAAAACACTCTGTTTAACCATCATACTAATACTGGTTGAATCAATATTCTGTAAAACCTTCACATCATTTTTTAACAACCATTCTATCATCTGATTTTTCTTGCCAGGTTCATCCATATATGAGACTGCAAGAACCAGCACATTATACCAATTCTTCTTAATGATTGGAATATCACCATTTGCATAGCATACAATCTTTAATATTTCTTGGCAGGAAAGATTCTTTAAGAATTTTGCAACAAAATGCTCTTTAAAGCCATTATGAATGAAAGAATAAACGTCCTTAAAGGAATCTTTTTTAAATATAGTATATAAAGTTAGATCAGATATTTTTTCTTTTGGCAACTTTAAATATTCATATAATTCTTGCCCAGACAATACTTGTTTTTCTGAAAATTGCATGGTAAGCGCAATCACAGTAAACAAGCCTTCTGCCCCATATGCTAAGTCATTAATGGTATCTCCCTCTTTTTCTTTCACTTTCAAACTTTTGGTAAATACATAATCAAGTATTTTCTCTTGTGTTTGAGGAATCTGATGTTTTTCGCCAAAATAATCAACAACAGAAGACAGATAGAATGGCACATCAAGAAATTCTGAAATGTTTTGGTGCTGTTCGATATATTTGATAAAACTAGTCGTATGTTCACCAAGACTACCCTTTATGTAAGATACTATTTCATCATAAGATAAAGGCAACATTTCAAGTTGAGTAAAATCACTCAACATTTTACCATTGTTATAGTTTGAACGGCATGTAACTACAACCTTTATTTTTGAGTACTTTTTTAAGAAATCCCTTAGTTCATCTATCAAAGAATTCCTATCTTTATCATTAAGTTCGTCCATACCATCTAGAAGAATGTATTGGTTTTCTTCTAATCTACATGGCAAGACATTAAAGAATCTACCATGATGGGATTGGGTATAGGATGAAGCCTCTTTAAACTGCACACCCATATCGACACCTTTAGATAATATATTATACAGCCTATGAAGCTCTGTTGTTTTACCATTCTGAGCAGTACTAAAGATAACAAACTTACGCAACTCATTATTCTTGACAACTTCTTCAAGAATCTTATCCAAAGAATATTCTTTAGATTCTGGAGAGAACAATACATCAAAGGCCTCCGAACGATCTGATTTCAGAGCAAACTTACGAGGCAAATAATACTCAGGTAAAGGATAATCGCAAATGGTTTCTGAAAAATTCAGGAGACTACAGATCATTTCATAGGAAAGATTACCATTAAATAGTAATTCCAGATGCTTCTCAATAAGCAGGATTCTATCCAGATGTGAAGCGAATTGAACAAATAGCCAATTTCCATCCAGTATATCATGGTCTTTATCAAAGATTACAGGACTTGAGAGATTGTATATTTTGCGACTTCCAGGATGCTTATTAGCAGATGCTTTTAATATAAAGAATTTCAGTTTGAATCCTTCGAGACCATGCACGTTTTTTACCTTTTTAATGGTTTCGGAATATTTTTCTATTGTATCAGAAGAAGTAACCTGAATGATAATTTTATTTTTAGTATCAATCAAATCGAAACCTACTTGGTTAGGTACATTATTCAATATATTAGCATTCTGCAAATGATAATCAAAGCAGTCATTCAGCACATACATAAACACATTTTCTGCCAAGACATTTAAGTCATGGCAGTTAGACAATTTATTCAAAGATATTTGAGTAAAAATATCCGTAATAATGCTCTTAATCTTATCCAAGTTTTCAAACATACTCTTTATTTATAGTTCAACTTGAAACATTAAATAAACCTACAATCTCATCATAATCTAATGTAAGTTATTGAACAGAATCTGCGTGACCTACCCTTATCCCGTACAAGCATGGCGAAGACCGCTTTGGCTCGCCAACCTTAGAACGTAGCATTTCTGAGCAGCGGTGAAAAGCCTTACAGGCTCTCAATCCATTTCTTTCCACTTTTCGTAAAAGCAGACCACAGGTATAGGCAACATGCAATGATGCCTACACCACCTAAAACAATATACATTCCTTCCATAATCATTTCTTTTTTAATATATTATCAGCAAACAACGCTAAGAAGACAGTAGCAAACAATCCCACACCAAGCAAAAAAGCATATGGTTTAGCATCATCTACACCAAGTACCAAACCTACCGCAGCAACAACAACCATTGCAGTAAAGCAGGTATTTGCAAGTTGATATATAAACTTGCTTAGGTTTTCTCTACGGGTCTTTTCTTTTTCCCTATCTTCTTTTGCCGTCATAGCTTACGTTTTTTATTATTCCTGCAAATATACGATAAAAACCAATACAGTACAACTTATCTCCCTATTTTTTAGCAATCTTTATCTTTTCAAGAGATGTACATAGCGAAGAACATCAATTCGTGTGACCAAGAACCTTTGCATTTATTTTACTTATTCAATTCAAAAAGTTCTTTATACTTCATACTGATTTCACAACCATAATACTTCAATGATTGCATCTCACTCTCATCCAAAAGTTCATTATACTCTAAATAAGTATAATTAAATCCAAACTTTTCCGCAAAAGTACGCTTTTTTTATTGAAACCACCAAGAAAAAAGCCGAAAATCTGCAAGCTATCAGCAAATTACGCAATGCGCCAGCCGACAAACAATCGCAATTCTATTGCGTAAGCACCTCCAGCCAGCCCCTTGCGGGCATAGGCTCCGCTGGCTGACCAAAACTCTGACGGCGCTATAGCAGAGCCAGCTACATCCTCTCGTTCCTGAGGTTTCTGTCCCCTAGAAGGGGAACCGAAAGGGTCTTAAAGACTATTGAAGGTAGGTTTTCGAACCCTACGCCTCTTTCACCATGTTCCAAAGGAACAGGCTATTACCGATGATATACCTTCTCCACACGAAAAAGTCGAAGACGGCACCGATGGTACCTACATGACAATGGATGTTCAACTCATTCCAATGAGAGTACGTCCACTTCTCCTGCTTAGGAGCCGTCATACCGATCCAAAGCAAATCTGGGTTGGCAGCATTGATGGCATCAATGATAGCCTTGTTGTCCTCATTGCCATCCTCATCTCGCATAACCAAGGAACGAAGGCAGCCCAGGTACATCCTGCCTTTCTGAATCCCCACCTACCCCAGGCGGTCCCAGCCCGCAAAATCTGGCGAGACCTTTGATTGGTCCGCCAACCTTAGAGCGTAGCGGTTCCGAGCACCGAGTAGGGCGGTTTCCCTCTTCTTCCCTGAGGGGAGAAGACCGAGATGAGAGGTGGAGCCTTCCTTAACGGTAAGGAAGGACGGGTAGGTTTTCGAAAAAGCCTTCTTTAATGGTAAAGAAGGAGATTTTCGAATCCCTCCGTCTCCCTTTAGCCTCGGTACTTATCGAGTTCCAAAAAATAATCTTAACTATCTATTGTGTGTTTCGTATGGTATCATTGATGGGCCCACACGGATCTCACGGATCTCACAGATCTATTTTTTCGTTGCAAGCAACGGGTATTCTCATTTGGTCTCAATGGAAAAACTCCGAAGGAGTCGGTAAATCCGTGAGATCAGTGAGATCCGTGTGGGAAAACAAAAAACTCCGCAAGGAGTCAAAAATTCGTGAAATTCGAGAGATTCGTGTTCAAAAACAAAAAACTCCGAAGGAGTCAGTAAATCCGTGAGATCCGTGAGATCCGTGTGAGAAAACAAAAAACTCCGCAAGGAGTCAAAAATTCGTGAAATCCGAGAGATTCGTGTTCAAAAATCTACATCAATTATTATTTTCCTATCTCGTCCTGTGCCTTCTTCAAGGCGCGGATTCTCAACTCCTTCTCTACTCGCTTCTTCACCTCCTTCTCTATCTCGTCCTCAATAATCTGGTTGAGAGGACGGGAGAATGGATGCCAACCGTAATCTTCGTTCTCCTTCGTGTGACAGAACAACACCGTGTTAATTTCCAACAATGCCTCCAGGCGAACCTCCTCGCTAGGATAATGGGTGAAAATCCAATTGGTGAAACGAACAAACTCGGAGAGCAACATATGCTCGCCCTTGTTCAAATGAGTGAAGAAAGTGCGGTTCAGGTGAAACTCTTTCTTGATGTCACTCTTCTTCAACACCCAGGTACGCATGCCTTCGGTCAACTCATGATAAGCCGCCTTCTCTGAATAAATGTGCTTGGCAGACTTCACTAACTGGTTTGAAAACTTGTCGAAACGCTGCTCGGCAGTCTTCGACGAAATCTCAGCCGCGAGCTTCAAC
>OBIB01000454.1_pt1 | contig 15760 bp, 7 predicted proteins | sample 1496261 | NCBI WGS metagenome assembly OBIB01 (sample SAMN05065771, study PRJEB22554) | human gut metagenome | biome: ENVO:2100002; feature: ENVO:00000062; material: ENVO:00002003 | host: Homo sapiens | place: USA
AAGTCTTTCTTGATAGAAGCTTGTAGAAAAACTCTTGAAGCTTAAAGATTATAAGATTCAAGACTGTTTCATATGACAAATATGAATATATTGTTTTTAGTCCTGCTGCTTGTGAAAGTGGCAGGACTTTAAATTATTGTTTAACACAAAAACATAATTGAAATGGTAAATAAAAAGAAATCGCTAGATAATTGGGGAAGACCTCGCAAACGACTCATAGAAGGAGTAAAAGAAGTCTCGCTTACTGTCCAGCTTCCTGAGACTTTGATTAAGACATTACGTAAAGAAGGTAAAAAGCAAGGCAAATCTATGAAAGAATTGATAGGAACATCTCTTCTTTCAACTTATGCAGAACTTCTAAATATACCACAAGGGGATAACAACCTTGTGGAGTTGGAAAAATCCAACGAAAATAATTTGAATAGTCGTTTAAAAAAAATATTGTTTAAGATGAAAAGAATATTTATAATGATGATAGCAATGACAATATCATTTGCTTCATTCGCACAAAACAAAGACGTGACAAAATTTCTTGGAATACCTGTGGATGGTACAAAGACAGAAATGAAACAGAAGTTAATAGCCAAAGGGTTTGTTCCTAAGAAGTTAGGTAATAATGAATGGTTAGAAGGCGAATTTAATGGGCGTAATGTTCGGGCTTTCATAGTAACAAACAACAATAAGGTATGGAGAATCATGCTTGCCGATACAAATACTGTGGATGAAGCGGATATAAAGATTCGTTTCAATAACCTTGTGAGCCAATTTGAAAATAATAAACGATACACTTCGCTTCAAAAATACACTTTGTCTGATGAGGAAAACATTTCGTATGAAATGACTGTTAACAAAAAGAACTATGGTGCTTTGTTTTATCAAAATCCGGATTTCGAAAATATTCATGCAAAAATCCAAATTGAAATAAAAAAGAAATATTCTGATGAAGAATTAAAAAATCCATCAGATACCGTTAAGAATGATATAAAAGCCATAACTCACAAATGTTTTGATTGTCTTTGGAAGAAACCTGTATGGTTTACTATTTGTAACAGTTATGGAGAATACTACATTAGTATGTACTATGATAATGAATACAATAAAGCCAATGGGGAGGATTTATAAAGATATACGATTATAGAAAATAATTAAGGAAGTAAATTCTATGTTTGAAAAGATAATGAAATTTGGTTGTAGCTTTATCGTCATCTTCTTTGTGGTGATGATATGTTTGAGCATGTGTAGTTCTTTGTATTTTTTTAAAGACATAAAGAGTATCCCAGAGATTACCATGATGTCTTCTCCTAAAACGCTTCATATCTCAAAGTTCAAGGTGGATGAAGTGTTGGAGGACGGCAGCGCAGTAGCGCATGTGGAAGACTTTTCATCTGATATAGGTGCTTTAGGCGAAGTGCTGTTTCAGAATGATGGAACAGACAGCTACGTGAATGACCAGATTATCACTGCTCCTAAAGGCAAGGTGGAACAGATAGGAACATGCAAGTATTCCGGCAACACCATCCCAGTAATCAGAATCATAAAATAGAAGATGTATGCAGAATAATGGCAATCCTTCAATGTGCAAAAAGAAGCTCAGATAATATTCTTTGACGATATTATTTGTTGGTCGTAGTTAATCCCTTCTATAAAGAACTAAAGGCTATTACGCCATTTGACAAATTGAACTGTCAATGGTATAATAGCCTTTATTATTTACATACCTCGATGAAAGCGTCGTTGTTGATGATGACTTTCTTCCTGGTTGTTGTCTTTCTCTTCATCGGAGCCTTGCTTTTTGTCTGGCGCAAGATTCTCGTCACTCTCCACGATGCCGTTGCCATCTACGTCTATGTCGATGGGGGTAGTGGAACGCATATCCAAGTTGGACGATTGACTCTGACCTTTTTGAAGCTTATCAACATAGTCGATAATCTTATCCGAAGACTTCTCGGCAGCTTTAAGCACAGCTTTGGTATAATTAGGGTCATTCTTTAATCGTTCCTTCCAAAACTTGCTACCAGCAGTCTCACCAACATCATAGCCATACTTCTGTCCTACAAGTCCACTGCCAAGATGAACAATCAGTCCTTCTTTGAGGATGTTCTCAAATCTTGAAGATACAGGCTCTGATTTTCTTGTTCTCATAACTAACCCCTCGGATAGGTCTTGCAAGAAGCCATCCTTCTTATCATATTTACCTACAGGCGCAACATGAATAGTGTTGTCAATAGCGGAATAGGAAGCGGAACCAACAGAAGAGTCAAAGGATGTTTTGGTGGTAAATCTTTTGTTATTTACCAACGATTCAATGGCATCCTTATTCTCCAATGATAACCGGGATTCAAGAACTTGGTTGAGCTTCATGTTACTGTACTCCTGAGGACGCTTCTTCGGAAAATCTGTCTGTTCAATGTTATAGACATTCTCAACGCCATTCTTTGTTATAACCGGAATAGCTACAGCATTTTCATTTACACGAATACCGTTGGCATTCATCGTAGCCAAGTTGAGGAAGACAGGAACTTCATATCCATGGTTGCGACTTGCTATATTCAACATCATTGCTGTTGTTCCTGAATATTTATGTCCGCTCATATCCATAGGTACAGACTCATTACCGTTATCTGAAACAGTCAAACCCTTGGAGGCTGCCAGTATGGAGCCGTATTCTTTATATACTTTCTTTTCCATGTGCTCCTGGGTATGCCATCTACCATCTGTCTTTGCTTTGAGAAGCAGAGGATCAATAAATCGAGTTTCAGAAGTTTGCTGTCCTCTCTGTTCTCTGAGTGGCAAGACATCTACGGATTTTCCATTTCCTATTCGTTTGTCGCCCTTGATGTAAACACGTGGGTCAATACCATCGAGGAGGTCTTTTAAAGGTCGGTCGGCTACATTCTCAGCTGAGGTGAAATGAATATGCAAGAAATCGGAAACGGCTTTCCAAAATCTATTTAAAATATGCTCCATACGTCCCAAAGACCTTGCAGCTGCAGCCTTTTCTGTCATGTTGCCGTGATTGGTCATACGAGACATTTCCTTACGGAGTTTTTCGGCACCTCTTTTGCCAGAGTAGGTAGCTAATACCTCATCAGCAACTTCATCTTCGGTCTTCAATTCCGAATAGTCTTTCTTAATTTGCCCCCATAAGGTAGTGGTTTTCATCAAATTCACGATATTGCTCCATTCATTAGGATTGTTCTCACGAATGGCATCAGCCCAAATATGAGTGTACTCATGGATTGGAGTCTCGGCGTTTGCCACACTTGGGTCGATATAAATCTTACCATTTGTGGCAAATCCCCAAATTTCTCCTTTGGAAGTCTTAAACTTATTTAATTTATTTACATCAGATTTGGCAGTATCGTCCTTTTGTTGTATCTTTGCATCTAAATTAGTGTTGTCGTTATCGTTATGTGCTATTAAGTTAGTGTTAGTCTCTTCACTGAGGCTGGACGTCTTTAACGATAACACTTTTTTATTTGTATAGAAATCACAGAAAAATTCCCTCTCATTTCTCGGCTCTGTAACAACGGTATATTTTACACTGTCTTTTTTGTCCGTATAAATATATGAGACTCTTCCATTAGCCTTGCTGTTATCACGTTTGCCCTTTTCTATAATTTCTGGGATACGTAAAATATCATCAGATGTTATAAAGCCATTATTGGTACCAAAATGACGATATACACTATGTTTTGTTCCTGCATGGGAATCATTGCCTTGACGCATCACAATAATCTTATCTCCAACTTCTGTTTGTGCAGTAAAAGAACGGTTGTCATCCTTTCTGCTATACACAGAAACTACAGCTTTTTGAGCATCATTAAGAACACGTCCTTCAAGTTCCTCTCCAATCTTATCCATTCTTTTAAAGACACGACTTCCCATTTCTTTCACTTCATGTGAAGCTTCTTGATGTACCTTCTTGGCTTCATCGGCATCAGTGATGACATCCATACCATTTTTCTTCATTTTATCCACAAGGGCATCTCTTAACGCCGCTTCGTTGGCTGTAAGGTTTTGGGGTTGGTTTACTTTGTGGTGACGTACCGCTTGATGATTGTTATTGAAGCCAAGTATGGCATCTAACTGCTCCAACTTTCTCACGTCATTTTCATCAAATGAATATGAATGGCTGTTGTAAGCATCGATCATCTTTTTCATTTCCGTATGAAATGCTAAAGACGATGCTTCCAAGTCCGCAATCATTTCATTACGGTCTTCAGGTGACATAGAGTAAGAGCTATGTGTATAGGCAAGAAACTCCTCCTCGTATCTTTCCTTTTCACAAAGCTTCTTATCAACAGTGGTATTTGAAGGTATCAAATCCCAGTCACCAGATAGCAACTCCTCCTTATCCCTCATAGACTCTATATAGTCCTTCATCTTAGGGATGCTTATAGTATCACGCAGTTTCTGACGTACCATATTGCCCTCACTCTGCATAGCGACAAGTAAAAATCCTGGTTCGTTGGCATCCAAAGGAACTTCTTGATGGGTATTGAGGTCGAACGGTATGACTCTGCCATCCTTTGTAGCAACAATCGCATTAACATTCCCTTCGTTGGCAGGGAAAATTACCGAATTATTCTCCTTTGCATAGATTTTGTTCTCGCCAACATCATTTCCAAGGACAGATACCAATGAATAGATAATGCCGTTCTCTTGCTCCTGCTTGATGACCTTACCTAATGTGTCCAAAATAGTCTTATACTTATGAGCGTTGTCTTCATTGACAATCACATTGGCTTTCTTATTGGAGTTGTCTGTATAAACGCCAACCTTTAATGTGATTCCGTCAGACAAAGACCAAGATGCAGGTATGACTTTACCATCGAAAGCTTTGACTTCATGCACTTTCTGCATTTCCAAAGGCAGAGTCCCACCAAAGACTGGTGGATAAGATTCACGGATGTAATTCAGGACCTTGGCAAATTGCTTCTTGCCTTGTTCTACATTATTCAAATGCTTTTCAAATTTCTTTATGTCGGTATCGTTCAAGACAACAAAACTTTTGCCAATCTCATTCTTGAAATCGGCATATTCCATCTTTTCACTTTTCTCCATGAAGTTGTCTTTATCCCATCGGCGCAACACTAATTTTGGAGTATCGCCAATCAGATGACCTTTATCGTAGTCTTCCACCTTGACAACATCATTTCCATTGTGGAAATATTTGCCCACAAGACGGCTTGCCTCGTAATTGGTGATAACCTTCTCATACTTATCCGGTATTTCAAAACCGTCTTCTTTCAGAAGAGCCAACTTCTCTGCTTGTCTGCTTGGTGTGTCTGGGATAATTCTTCCGTCAACCCATGTTGCCATAAGACCGTCCTGCCATTTTACAGAAGCATACTTGCAATCAGAGAATTTATCCTTGCTTTGCTCAAAAGCCCATTTGCCAGTAGCTACCGCCCATTTCTCGATTGTGGTCAAGTTTCTGTTCTTTGACAGATAATCCAACTCCTCAGGACGAAAATAATGGTTCTGAGGAAATGGCTTTAGCTTGTTCTGTGCCTCTTCCTGTCTGTCACCGCCAAAGATTTGTTGCCATCCCTGCAAAAAGCGGTTCATAATATTCTTTGTCTTTTGTTTTGCCATAACTATTTCTACAAGAAAGAAATAGCACCAACTATTTATTGATGCCATTTCCATAATTTATTAACTATTTATTTCTGGATAATAACAGATATGCTGCTGTTATTGTTCCAAGTGACAACACCCCTACTACATAGCCAAAGGATATGATAAGGTGCTTACTGCTGTGCTTGCGCTGCTGTGCCATCTTCCTTCTTGCTAACATCCCAAGCTGCAACAGATTTAACTGAGCATTCTATATGCAAGTTGCTCTTGTAAACATTCAAGCGTAGGTCACCATGCACTTCGACATATTTCTCAGCTGCGAAATAGTCTGCATGAATAGGATTGAGAACAACGAAGTTTACCCATGTAAATTCACGGTTCTCTCCATTCTTATCAGAAGAGAAAGCTGAAAAAGTCTGAAAGTCTTTACCTTTCTTGCTCTTACGGTCTTCGATACCCTTCTTACCAATCTTACCCAAGAACTCCATACTGCCCTCCAAGCGGTCAGGTACTGTAGATTCATTAAACTCTGCCTCCTTGTCGGTGCGCATGTTCCAGTACTCAACATTCTGGTTCTTTCTTATGTGTACAACACCATTAACAGTGACTCTTCGACCAGTAGAATAGTGGTTCATCGTCTCGGCATTAAAAGGTGCTGAGACATTAATATGCAATTCCTTAACTGTTTGGTCACTACCTTGCATTGCTGTTACTATGGCAAAAGAAATAAACTTACTGCCATCATTTGCCGTCTTTTCTTCTGCGGAACTAACTATGTTTCCGCAAACTGTTGCGTTCAATTTAATCATTGTCTTAATATTTGTATGTTTATATTATTATCACTTGTATAGTTAAGCCAAACGCTGTCCGTTGGACTGCTGTTGTTCAGGGCATTCTGTGTCAAAGTTTACGCTTGCCCTCTGCTGCAATGCTTTCACATCTACAGTTTCCCTGTCACGTTTCACAACATTATTATCCTCTTGGGTTTGACCATTGGCTTCTGTTTGTGAATTGTTATTAGCCATCTTGTCGGCTACTTCATCGGCTTTGATCTTCATGACAAGACCTAAGGCAGCTTTGAACATTGAGGAAATCAATTCAGAGAACATATCTTGCCCAGTGGCTTGTTCTCCATTCTGCTGCATTAGGTAGGCAAGCCATTTGTTTGGGTCGTTAGAATTGGTTATATTTGCCAACAATCTCATGTTTTGGTCTTGCTGCAATTGATTTCCTGTCTGACCGCTTCCCAAAGACATGGATGAGCGTACTTCTGCCAGGTAATCCTTACCATTCTTGTCAAGAGAAACTGGCATATTACCTCTTACCTCCAGTTCTGCAAGATATAGTGCCGGATTGAATCTCTGCCATTCACCATTTTGTTTCAGAACTTTTGTTTCAAAGTGCAGATGTGGTCCAGTACTATCCCCGGTATTGCCCGAAACACCAATCTGCTGTCCAGCATTTACAATATCGTCCTTTTTTACACCGATTTGTGAAAGGTGCATATAGGTCGTTTGAAATTTTGTTCCATCTTGCCGACTATATTCCACAGTGATCATATTTCCTGCTGCCCCATTATTGGGTTTCACTGCGGTAACCTTTCCATTGTCTTCCGTAGCAAAAACAGGTAGGTTCTGACCTTTTGTAGATAAATCAAGACCTCCATGTTTATGTCCTGGGCGATTCACTCCATATTCAGAACTTAGTCTAACTTTAGACAAATCTATAGGCAAAGCCCAGTTTCCCTGAAGAGGATTCAGCAACTGCTTGGAAGGGGCAGAGGTTGGAGTGGAAGGGGCTTTGCCGTTCCTCATATATCCAATCTCTACGCCTCGCTGCCGGGCTTGCTCCAATGCCATCTGGTCATATTTATATAACTGGTTCTCACCGATAAGATTGATGAGCTTCTGGGCATAGGTCTTGTCTGAGGCATAACCGGCTGCCCTGATTTGGACAGCCCAGTTCTGATAGTCGGTAGAAGAGTATTTGAAACAATTTCTGTAACGTGAAGCCATCAGTACTTTAGAATGGTTCTCCACGCTCTCCTCTACACTGCCATAAACCCTGAATGCTTCCGGATAGTTGTGGTCATCCACCTTCATAATGGTGGGACCTTTCCAGCTGCTACCTGCTTTCACACCGAAATAATTATTGTAGTTGGCTGCCAGGTCGGATGTGCCATAACCGCTTTCCAATGCCATCTGCTGCAAGGTGATAGAGGCAGGAATGCCATACTTAATTTGTTGGTCAATGGCTGCTTGTGCATATTTCTCGTAAAAAGCTTCTTTTACTGCTGACATATATACTTTTGATTAAGAGAGTGTGCCTTGCGGCTCACTCTCTGTTGTTCTACCTATTACATATGCAATCCACGTGATGTGGATTGCTTCTCCTGTTCTTCTTGTTTTGGCTCAGGCTCAGGTGCTTCCTTCACCTCAACCTTCTCAGTTTCCTTCACGACCTCGCCTTGTGACTGCTGACTCTCCATGCCTTTTCTGAGGACAGGCTCAAAGACAACGGCTGCAACAGCCTTCTTGTATTCTGCCATATTATCAGCAAGCCACATTCTTTGCCACTGCGTTTCGTTGACAGGTGCATGGTGACGTTCTCCATCGATAGTGGCAAAAACAAGCTTCACTTTAGGATCCTGCGCCGACTTCGTAATGGTTGGATTGACAATCCTGCTCATATCTATATCCTTAGCTGGATGTGGATTGATGATATCAACTCTAACGTCGGGAAACTGCTTGGCTACCTCATACCATTTGTTAGCCAAAGCCGCACGTGTTGTTTTCTCATCAGGAGTGTTACGCACACTGAAATATTTATTCATGTGCTCCTTGGGTGGATAAACAGAAAACTGCGGTTCATTCTTTGGCTTGATATAGAATGCCCAACGTCCATAGTCATCCTTGATAGCTCGAAAATGTTCTATTTCAACCTTGTTCTCCTGCTTTGGCTGTTGGGCAACCTCAATAGTCTTGTGGTTTACAAGCTGATATTGCTTCAACTGGTTAAGACTTACATCTTTGCCTTCAAAGTAATTGTTGGGCTTGTTCAAGCCTAAGGAGCCTCCTGCATTATAAAACTTCACCTCATTAAAGCCTTCTTTCTTCAATGCGATAGAAATTCTGTCCTTTCGCATTCCTGGCACCTCATTGTTAGCTTCTACAGAAGCACCAGCTGGAAGGATGACATCAACTTTGTTTGCCTTTCTGTCTCTTATGACTACAACTTCCTTTGTATCTATACTTGGAAGTTTCGCCAAATCTGCGGCTAACGAATAGTTCTCAGCCTTATCCGTAATCATCTTAGGTGGAAGCTGGCCACGGATAGCCTTATAATCTACTTTTCGTTTTGCTATCAAGTTGTCAATAGTCTCAACGGCATTGTTCACATCCCTCTCGATGACACCAACCATCTTTGGGTTTTCCTTCAACTCACGCTCCCAATAAGGGATAAGTTTCTGGCTTTCTTTCGACAGTGTTGCAGGGAGTCCTTGACGAGCCATAAGCACACCTGCGGCAAGTTCTTGCACAAGTTTCTCATGCTTTGCATCATCCTCAGGAAGGAGGCTGTTTCTACCCGAACGATCAAGACGATTCTCAGTACCAGTGGCAGCAACGACGGCTCTATATATGTCATTGGCTTTCTGTAAAGCAGCAAGGCGTTCGCTTCCAACACTCTTATCTATCATGCCGCTTACTTCAATCTTGTCATCTGTCTTGTCATACTTGGCATCTTGAATCACCATAACACGCTCATATTTTATACCCTCCTGCTTCGCTACAGCTTTTGCTGTGGAGTAAGCTCTGTCAAGAACAGCTTTGCCCTCTGGAACACTTTTTACAAGTTTAGGGTCTTCCAGTTGGTCACAAACTGCAACACGATGACCTGCACGGATGATATTTGGCAGATGTACATCCAACATTGTATGTGAGAAAGATACCGTGTCTATCTTCTTACCTTCAATTTCCTGTTTGGTAACAGGCAAATGTGTAGCCTCTGCCGCTTTCTTAGCGTCACTTTTATATATCTCATAGGAGTCATCTTTCCTCATAATGACAATTACATCTGGGTGTTTTGCCTTTATTTCATCAAACTGCTTCAAGAAGCTTGCGGAAGTAGAAGGCTTCAAACTCTCCTGTTGTGCTCCCTTCTCTTTTAAAAGGGTTACAAACTGGTCACCACCAACAGCAGGATAAGTTGTCTGGTCGATATTATAGATGTACTGAGTAAGGCGAGAAGCGTGTTTGCCATACATCTTCTTTTCTTCATCCGACAACTTTTCATACTCTTTATTGCTGATAATGTCATTCTTATCAGTTAGGTTCTGATAATCCCACTGAGTCCAGTTGAATGGTGTAGCCTTCTCTCCTTGCTTTACGGCAACACCATTTTTTTGAGCATTATTGAACGATGTGAAGACGTTTGTACGGTAGCCCTTTTGGTCAGACTGCAAGTTCATCATTATATTGTTGTATGCAGTGACAGGGGTGTGAGAAAAGATAAACTCTGCATTACTCTTGGATTCTTTGTTCATCCAAACGCCGTCATTTGCTTTTGCAGCGGCTAAAGCTCCAAGCAATATTGCTGCGTGAACAACACCTTTTGAAGGCTTATCCTCGTCCTTCTTAGATTCTTGCTGTTGCTTTTCTTTCTCGGCTTGTTCCTTCTCAGCTTTTGCTTGGTCTTGCTTCTTGTCTTCTTCCTCATGAAAGTCTTCATGTTGCTTATCATCAACAATGGTCTTTGCCTCTTTCTCGGCTTGTTCCATAGGCACACCAGTCTCTGCAATGTCTTCTGCAAGACCTTCCACATTGGTTTGAACATTACTGTCCTCATGTGCTACTACATTTTCCTTTTCTTCTGCCTTTTGATATTCAGGCTTTTGGGAAATAACGGCATAAATGTCGCTCATATTCTCGGCGGTAGTTAGCTCATGATTATAAGGATGCTGATAAACGTCCTTCTTTTCACCATTATCCATTGTCTTCTCAACCACAATATTATTTGTGTCTTGATTGTAGTGGAAATCAAGTTTCTCTCCATTTGGCATGGTAAAATAAGGAATAGGCATATCTGTAAACTTTTGAGCTATCTGTGCCTTATCTTGCTCTAACTTCTCTTTTGAATCTTCATTCAGAGAAATATTCTCATCAAGAGATTCTGGCTCCAACTCTTCATCCAATTCTTCTTCCTGCTCATCTGCCTGTTGATATTCAGGCAATTCAGAAAGCTGCTCATACACATTTTCCAAGTTGGCATCAAGAGTACGGTCAACATCGTAGTCAAAGGTTTGGTCAACTTTAAGACCTACGTTAGTGGTTGTGCCAACCTCTATTTTATTGCTCTCCTGGTTGTACTGGAAATATAAAACATCTTCGTTAGGCATGGTGAAAGCAGGAATCTTACTCTTTATGTCGCTGAACTGCTTGGCAACATTTTCGTATGCCACCTTCTTCACGTCATCAGACGCATCGCTTTCAAGTCCATATCTCTCGATGTTGTCGATAATGTCCTGCTTAGTGACCTTGCGCATGAGGTCATAAGTGCCACCAACGCTACTGTTGTAAACAACGGCGTAGTTGTCATCCTCGGCGAGGATGTCATCGCCCGGAAACTTTTTAGCATTCTTATAGGTCTGACTTTGTAACAATGCGTCACCTTGATCATACTCCCTGGTAAGATAAAGAAGACTGTCATAGTCTTGCTTCTCTACAAGGTTGTCAAGTTCCTCACGACTATCTGTCGATTGCAGATATGTATGTGAAAAGTAATATATTTCGTCCATTTTTTCTTGTGTTGGTTCTACAGTTTGTTCTTGTGTAACACTTTTGGCATATTCTTCTCTTGGAATAATCTTATGTGCAGACTCTTCTTCAAAGAGATAATTTTCGCCATAAGCGTTCTCGATGTTGGTGTGATAAGCCGTGATGATACTCTTGGCTTGGTCGATACGATGGGCAATCTGCCTGGTTCTGTCATCAGAAACATCCTCATACTTAGCGTTGATGTTCGAGTAGGCTGCTTCCATGTCATAAAGGGTTCTGCCTTCTTTATGATTATAGCGTAGGTTAGGCAACATATCTGCCCCTGCCTCGATGATTTCCTTATCGGTTGCATTTGCCACCCATTCGCTGACATTATGATTATCCTTAAAATAATCTCTCAGTTCTGAGAGATTTTTGATGTCCAAAGCCGTATGATCGTCATGCTGACCATCATTTAGTGTTGCCATAAGAGTGGAAAAGTATTCTTTCGGAGTTAATCCTCCTTTTCCATCTTCGATAGGAACAGAATTATCCTCCTTATCATTAATTTCTGGCTCTTTGCTTAAACCATCGCCTAAGTCTTTGGCAGTTTCCGATGATATTTCCTGCTTGACCTCTTTAGCTTGATATTGCTTCATGTTTGAAAGCTCTTCCCATACATGACCGACATTCTCTTCAATGCTTCTATCGTGGTCGTAGTTAGTACTATATACCTCCTTCTTACCTGCTTCGTTAGTGATAAGAACATCAAGGGTGTCCTTTTCTTTGTTATATTCAACAGGAAGGACATCGCCAGACTCCATTTCAACAGTTGGCTTTTCTGCAAGTGAATCCCATTCCTTAGCTACAGCTTCTCTTGGGTCTTCTTTCTTTTGCTCTGCCTTTATCTCTTCAAATTGCTGTTCATTCTTGACTTTCTCTTCAACACCATCAAGAGCACCTTGAACGAGAGGCTTCTCCCCTAACGCAATACGTTGCTTGTCGATATTCTCGATAATTATTCTTGATGCCTTATTTACATCTGCCATGACAGTTACTATAAACTTAGGCTCCTTGCGAAGTGCGGAAGTCCAGTTCTGCAAATATGCCACATTGTTATCGGATATTCGACGGTCAAAACCAAGAGTATTACCTACCATAGCGGAAGTGAGTTCTGCAACAAGTTCTTCTTTTGCATACTCTGGTGAGCCGAAAGCTGCTGGCTTCAGACGGTCAAGACGTGAAGGGTGACCAGTGGAGTGAGCCATTTCATGCAAGGCTGTACCATAATATTCCTGTCCATCCTTGAAACACTCTTCTGGGTCATCAGGATGAATACGGAACTGGGCTTTTGTTGGAAGGACAACTATATCTTTAGCAGGACTATAGTATGCGCCTTTTTCTTCCTTGTCATATTGAATTTTACATACCCATTCCTGCTTTTCCATCATACGGTCAATCGCCTTATTGACATACATTCCATCTGTTATAGTTGGCACATCTGTCTTTCTGAATTGAGAAACCACCGCATCATATTTCTCTTTGTTGACCTCAGACATATTTGTCTGGTCAATATTAAACTCTGGATAGATTTTAAGAAAAGGACGGCGTTTGCATTCCTTTTTCTCATCATCTGTCATGTTATCAAACTCCTCTTCCGTTACCTTCTTGCCGTCTTTATCCTTAATGGAAAATCCCCATTTGAAAACAGGAACTGCTTTTTCACCTTTCAGTACATGGGCACCTTCTTTGTATAACTGCCCATAAGTCATATACACAGGTGCTTTATACCCATTTTCTGCTGTATGCAAGAACAATAAGAAGGCATTGCTGCCTTCATACGTTCGACCACTAATGTTTTGAGGCAGACCAAACATTGATCCGCCACCAATCCATCCTTTATGCCAGTCTTTCTGCATTTCCTCCATACGTTTTATAAGCATTTCTGCAAAACGTTGGAGAGCCGCATCTACCTTCGATGGTTCTTTTGTTTTTTGTATTGCCATATTGATAATATCTTATATTTTATAAATGACTATTTTTAAGGACTAAATACGTCCTTTCAAGCAGCAAAGTAAATACATTTTTAGCAATATCATACAAAAGAATTAATATATGTCTTATATTAACATTAATAACTTAATAAAAGACTTATTTGCGGCCTGAAATGTTAAAAAACGGCAGTTGTTTATTTTAGCTACAAAACATGATTTGTAAAAAGAAAAAGCCACCCGACGCAACGAAATACGCCAGGCAGCTCTACTAAAAAGTTAATATATATATATGTTTAAAAAACATAGGGGTGTTACTTTAAACCTCGTTGCTGCTCTACATTCTCTTCTTGATGATGCAACTCATAATTGCGAGAAGCAAGAGCATTGTTCTCATCATACTTTTGAAGAACAGCATTAGCCAGAGTGTTCAGTGGTACATTGCCACGCTCATAGGCATCCACTGCATTGTCTGAAATATTAATGACCATTGGCTTTCCATCGATGGTTGCAACCATCGAACTGCCTTTCATGACCGGATTTGAAATACGTTTGTTTAACGGCTCGTCAGAATATGTCTTGTAGGTCACAGCTCTGGAAGTTTTTGCATATCCTTCCTTTAGAGCAGCATGACCTGCATTGTTGAACAGGTTTGCACCACCAAATCCCAACAACAACATCTTCAAAAGAGGATTCTTGACGAACATTCCTCCAAATATAGCAGCCAAAGGCAAGAAATTATCTTCAAGTTTCATATTCGGGTTCTTGCCAGTAAACATACCTATAAGCATGTCTGGTAACATAGCCAACACATAGCCCATGTTTTTGGAGACATCACTAAAACCACTCAATCCCATTTGCTCCAAGGCATTTCCCCAACCTGCGGTTTGGCTTGTTGTAGCATTACCAGTGGGTGCTTGTTGTGGCTGTTGGCTATATGGATTGTAACCTTGACTTTGTGTTACAGAATTGGTACCTGTAGAAGATGATACTCCTGAAGAGGTAGCATGATAGGATTTTGTCTTCTTGTGATTTGACGCTCCTGCATCTACCGCATTGATCATAGCCATGTTTTTATCCCAATCATCCAAAGCTTTCTGTGTCTCTGACGAAAAGCCCGCACGTTTATTCAGTTGGGCGTGATGCTTATCGATTGCATCGGCAGCTCTTGCGTAGTCATAAGCTCGTTGGCTGACTTGTTGAATCGTCATCTTCTTGCCACCAAACATTCTTTCTTGCTGTTGCTTCTTGGACATTTCCATTGCACAGGCATAAAAGGATGAAGCCAAGGCTCTGTTTTGTTTGGCACTGTTATTTAACATCCAACCTGGTATTTTACTATTCTCTTTAAATGAAATACATTGTTTTGAGAAGTTGGATGATATTGTATTGAGCAGTTTAGTAGAGTTTCCTTTATTGGCTACCAATAAGGCATTGCTCTCTTTCTTTATGATAGAACTTGTATTTAAAGATGGAGTCTTGATTTTCTTGTTAAGTTGACCATTCAAGGAATTGATATATTCTGTACCTCCTTTTTTATATTGGTAGCTTCCTCCTTGAATCTTCTTGACTGCATCTTTGTCTCCAAAAACCAAACTTCCGTAATTGTCTTCGTCAAGATAGGCATCAATTCCTTTTCCTGCACCATAGATGGCTCCTCGTATAGCTAAATCTGTAGCCATTGTTTTTGAAACGTTTTTAGCAGTAATTGATGCTGCCATTTTTGCAGAGGCTACTGCTGCTCCTTTTGTAGCCGCAGTAGCTATGCCTCCAACACCACCAGTAATTGCTGTGTCGATAGCAGCAGCACCGACATAACCTGCTCCAACTTCTAAAGCAGAAGGTTTATATAATTCTTCCGCTTTTTCTTTTACTTTATCTCCAAGGTCATCTTTCTTAGATGCAAGGTCTGCTCCAAAGCCTATAAGACTTTCTGAAAACATTTTCTTGGCTATATACTCAGCAGAACTTTGTGGAACCTTTTTTCTGGCAAGATGCTCTACTGTCAATGACTCATATCTACTATTCACATAAGCTTTGGCATACGCCAAAAGTTGCGCAGACTGTTTGTTGCCATAAAGAGCTACAAGATTTCTATGAAACGCATTAACAAAGGTCTTGGTATCATGGTTCAATTTTCCATCCTTATTCCATCTTTTCTTGCATTGCTCCATCATATAATCTATAGTCTGTCCATCTTTGAGCTTTGCTTGCTCTTGGGTTATTGTAGAAGCCATGTATTTATTAAAATATTGGCGGATGCAGTAATCAATCTCTGAAAATTTTTGATATTTATTTCCTTGTGCCATAACTTAATCAATTAAAAACCTAAAATCTGATGACGAGCTTGTTCAATCGCCTTGTGATAAGCAGTCATCTGCTTAGGGTAGAAACGTGACAGCCATTCATCCATGGACATCTCGTCATTGAAGA
>OBIB01000465.1_pt1 | contig 15478 bp, 11 predicted proteins | sample 1496261 | NCBI WGS metagenome assembly OBIB01 (sample SAMN05065771, study PRJEB22554) | human gut metagenome | biome: ENVO:2100002; feature: ENVO:00000062; material: ENVO:00002003 | host: Homo sapiens | place: USA
AAAAAATCATGGATTTTGAACACCCTACCTAACGGGGTGAGGCTGGCGCATGAAACATTGATGAATCTATCATAAATCGTGCAGAAAAAATACGAATTTTGAACACCCTACCTAACGGGTAAGGCTGATACGTGAAATATTAACTAATCTTACTCAATCAATCAAACGCAGAATTTTCATAGTGAGCCTATTTCTAACCCAACGTCGTCAGAAAAGTTTAGATGACTTCAACATAAATTTTGAACGCATTACTCAATAACGTAACCTTTTCATAATGACTCAAAAGAATTTGTGAGGCACATGCTTTTGGTACATTATTCAATTTTTTTGTTACATACTTTCTGAATTACTGCAATTTTTTTTGTATTGCAATTTGTTTACACTATCTTTGCCTATCAAAAACACTTCACAAAGATGAAAATGTTAAGTAAACAAATGGCCGTATGGATGATTGCGCTTGTGGGCATATGCAGTCTTTGCGGTTGTGACGAATATTGGTGGGACGATTGGAATGGTCCTTCCAGCATAACAGGACAGTGGAAGGTAGTTGAAGTGACAGGGTGGAATAATTGCCCTTATCGTCAGGGAGACTATTGGACCTTCTATTATAACGGAAACTTTGCTGCCGATGGCTACGGTGATTTAAGAGAACGTGGATATTGGCAAATGAGTGGGCGAACTATTGAGTTTGCATTTCCACCTCATGACAATTACGTGAGCATGTCGGCTTATGTGAGTACGTACGATAACGATTACATGACCTTGCGCGTTAACGACTACGATAATAATGCCAATTACACGCTCCGTATGGTGAGATATTCCTGGTGAGATATTCCAACCGAGAATATCTAAATATTGACAGTCGCTTTAAAAAGGTGTGACCCTAAAGAGCCACACCTTTTGCGTATATCCTATATACCATCTTCTGGGCAGAAGATGGTCAACACGATAATTTAAACGAATGAAGATTCTTACACAAGAAGAAATAAAACAAAAAATCAACACCCCTCTCTTTCATAAACTTACAGAAACTGCCGACGAACTTGGCTTTGAATGTTACTTAGTAGGTGGGTATGTGAGAGATCTTTTTTTGGAACGTCCCACTAACGATATTGATGTGGTAGTGGTGGGTAGTGGCATCGCTATAGCTGAGGCTTTTGCCAAGAAATTAGGTAAAGGTGCTCATTTAGCTGTGTTCCGTAACTTTGGAACCGCACAAGTGAAGTGGCATCGTCACGAAGTGGAATTTGTGGGAGCTCGTAAAGAAAGCTACCAGCACGACTCGCGTAAGCCCATTGTTGAAGATGGTACGCTTGAGGATGACCAAAATCGTCGCGACTTTACCATCAATGCCATGGCTGTTTGTTTAAATCAAGCACGTATGGGCGAATTGGTAGACCCCTTTGATGGTGTACGCGATTTGGAAGATGGCATTATTGCTACACCCCTTGATCCTGATATAACATTTAGTGACGACCCATTGCGCATGATGCGCTGCGTACGTTTTGCTACTCAATTAAACTTTACGATTGAGGAAGAAACCTTCGATGCACTTGGTCGAAATCGGGAACGTATCAAAATTATCAGTGGTGAACGCATCATTGTGGAATTCAATAAAATCATGATGTCGCCTATCCCCTCAATTGGTTTGGTTGAATTGCAACGTTGTGGTTTGCTTTCGCTTATCTTACCCGAAGTGGCAGCACTCGATTGTGTAGAAACGCGCAATGGTAAATCGCATAAAAATAATTTCTACCATACACTTGAGGTGTTAGACACTGTTGCACAAAAAAGCGATAAACTCTATTTGCGATGGGCAGCATTGCTTCACGATATAGGTAAACCACGTAGCAAACGTTGGGAACCCGCCATTGGTTGGACATTTCATAACCACAATTATTTGGGTGAGAAAATGATTAAACCGCTTTTCCGTCGTATGAAGTTGCCTCTTGATGAACGTATGAAGTATGTGGCGAAATTGGTAGGCTTGCACATGCGTCCTATTGCAATAGCCGATGATATTGTTACGGATAGTGCTGTGCGTCGTTTATTGTTTGAGGCAGGTGATGACATTGACGATTTGATGATGTTGTGCGAGGCTGATATCACGAGTAAAAACGAGCAACGTAAGCAGAATTTTTTGCACAACTTCCAAATAGTTCGCCAAAAGTTGGTGGATATTGAAGAGAAAGATCGTGTTCGTAATTTTCAACCTCCTGTTGATGGTGATGAAATTATGCGCTTGTTCAATCTTAAACCTTGCCGTGAGGTGGGTGCACTCAAAACCGCATTGAAGGATGCGGTGTTGGATGGAAAGGTTGAAAACAAACCTTTGGCAGCACTTGAATTTGTGATGAATCGTGCCAAGCAAATGGATTTAACTACGAACGAAGCGGTTTATGCTGAAGTGCTTGCACAAAAACAAGCAGCAGAAGAGGCAATGTAAAACTCTTATAAAATAATTTTGAAAACCTACTTATCATGACAGAACAACAAATGGCTGCTAACAAGCAGCGCTTTATGGAGTTATGCAACGAGCATATTCACCGCGATGGTCTTGACAAGGTGTTAGCTTATCTTGAAAAGAGCGATTTTTATATAGCACCGAGTTCAAGTCGTTTCCATTTAAATGAAGATGGAGGTTTGTGCTTGCACTCCATCAATGTGTTCGAAGCTGCTTGCAAAATCTATAATGAAATGGTAAAGCCTGCCATTATGGATGGAACTTCGCCTTTTACTGAAGAGGTGAGTATGGAAAGCATAGCCATTGCTACGCTCTTTCACGACCTTTGTAAGATAAAACTCTATCACAAGGCAGACCGTTGGAAAAAAGATGAGAATAACCGTTGGGTAACTTATCCAGGCTATGAAGTTAAGGATGATTTCCCTTTGGGACATGGCGAAAAGTCGTGTCTCATGCTAAGTTGGTATATGCGTCTGAAACCCGAAGAGATGCTTGCCATTCGTTGGCACATGGGCATGTTCGACATGGGTGAGTCTGGTTCATCGCTTCGTCGCTCTTTTTATGCAGCAACAGAAAAGTCAGCCCTTGTGTCTATTGTGCATAGTGCAGACTTCTTGGTTTCGAATTTATGGGAGAAAACAACGACTTATTAAAAGCACAGTAACTTAATTAAAAAACTGCAGCTTTCATCCGCTGCAATACTCCAATCTACAAACACCTATTTTATGAAAAAAACCGTAAAACGCCTTTTAGGTTTCGGTGTGCTGATGCTGGTGTGTTTTGTAAGTGTACTTTCAGTTCACGCACAAAACAATAGTCAAGCAGTAGCAGACTTACTGAATCGTATTGGTGGAGCGGGAACATCCGACCGTTTTGTTACAACCGTCGATGCATCGATGGCACAAAATGGTAAAGATGTTTTCACCATCACTGCGCAAGATGGTAAACCTTGCATCAAAGGCAGCAGCACATTAGCTGTGACTACAGGTATCAACTGGTATCTGAACCATTACGCCCACATAAACTTGGCGTGGAACAATTTAACAACCAACCTTAGCAGTGTGTCGCTTCCGATTCCTACGCAAGCCGAAACGCACACTTGTTCAGCCGACTACCGTTATTATCTCAACTACTGCACCTTCTCTTATTCAATGTCCACTTGGACTTGGGAGCGTTGGGAGCAAGAGATTGACTGGATGGCATTGCATGGCATCAATATGCCCTTGCAGATTGTGGGCTTGGATGTGGTATGGAAAAAACTGCTTACTCAGGATTTGGGCTATACCTCAGCCGAAGCCAACAAGTTCATTGCTGGTCCGTGTTTCCAAGCATGGTGGGGTATGAACAATCTTGAAGGGTGGGGTGGTCCTAATCCCGATTGGTGGTACACACGTCAAGAAAAACTTGCTAAACAGATTCTTGCGCGTGAACGAGCATTCGGCATGCAGCCCGTACTCCCTGGTTATGCAGGAATGGTTCCAAGTGATATTGCTCAGAAAAAAGGATATACGGCTAATAACCAAGGCGAATGGTGCACTTTTACGCGTCCATATATCCTCAACCCCAACTCAACAGCTTTTGCTGAAGTGTCAGAGAAATACTATAAGCGTTTGCAAGAAGTAATGGGTACGTCAGACTATTACAGTATGGACCCTTTCCACGAAGGAGCTAATACCAGTGGTATTGATGTTCCTTCGGCTTATAGCAAAATTGCTGAAGCCATGACCAAGGCAAATGCCCAAGGTAAGTGGGTGGTGCAGTTCTGGCAGTGGAGTGGTGCACAATATAATATCCTTTCAAAAGTAGAAAAGGGTAAACTCATTGTGCTCGACTTGTTTAGTGATGCTCACACGCATTTTGGAGAGTATCAAGGTCACGATGCAGTTTATTGTATGCTCGCCAACTTTGGTGGTCGTACAGGAACCTTTGGTCGTCTTACCAAGGTGATGACCGAGTATTTCAACGAAAAGAGAAACCATAATAATGTAAAAGGTATTGGTGCTACGCCCGAAGCTATTGAGCAAGTTCCTGTGCTTTATGATGCCCTCTTTGAACTTCCTTGGTATAGTTCAGTTCCTGATGCAAAAACTTGGTTGGCTAATTATGCCACGGCTCGTTATGGTACAGAAAACACCCATGCACAAGAGGCTTGGGAGAAAATGCGCAACTCAGCCCTTAATTGTGAAACATCGTTGCAAGGTCCTCAAGAGGCAGTGCTTTGTGCTCGTCCTTCGCTTACAGTAGACCGTGTGTCAAGTTGGGGTGGAACAGAAATCTTCTACGATGCACAAGATGTTGTGGATGCTGCCTATAAGTTGTTGCAAGAAAAGGGTAACTTGAGTGGTGAAAACTATAGCTACGACCTTACCGATTTTTCGCGTCAAGCTTTAACCGATTATGGATATGCATTGCTTAAAGCCATTAAAGAGGCTGACGCACAAGGCAATAAGGATGCTTACGACAAACGTCGCGATGCCTATTTGCAATTACTCTTAGACGTAGACCAGTTGCTTAATACCAACAAAAACTATCAATTAGGTCGTTGGACAAACATGGCGCGTGATATAGCCAATGAGGTTTCAGGCACCACAGAGGCAGACAAACAATGGCTTGAACTTAACAATGCGCGTACCTTAATTACTACTTGGGGCGACTGGAATGCTTCAGAATATGGTGGCTTGCGTGATTATTCATATCGCGAATGGGGCGGTATGATGAAGGACTTTTATTATCCGCGTTGGAAAACCTTCTTCGATAATCGAGATAAGGGTGAAGCACAGCCCGATTGGTTTACACACGATTGGAACTGGGCGCACAATGCCAATCTCAGCTATAGCAATAAGCCCATGGGCAACACAGCCGATGTGGCAAGCGAACTCTTTGGCAAGTACTTTGCAGTACTCAATCTTACGGATGGTAAGACCTACTACGCCTATCGCAACATTGAAACCGACCTTACCAACGTATTTACCGACAAGGTATTGCGTGGTCAGAAGTATACCTTCCCCATACAGGCACTTTCTAAAACTGAAAACGTAAGCTTCGGCATCGACTTCAACAATGATGGTGTGATAAGCAGTGACGAAACATTCAATTCACTTACAGCTACCATCCCAGTCAATGCAGTTACAGGCAAAGTGTCGGCACGCCTCACGTTGGGTGATGGCACAGTGCTCACCTTTAAACTTATGCTGAAAGACGATATAACGAAAGATCGCACAGTGACTGTTTTCACAGCCCATGCCGAACAAGGCAGTGTGGCTATTGAAGGTACAACAGAAAAGAGTGTGACCAACAAGGACGAGGTGACGGTGGTAGCAACCCCCGTGAACGGCTATGACTTTGTGAATTGGACAGATGCTCAAGGCAATGTCGTTAGCACAGACAACCCTTATACCTATTGGGGTGCAGCCAATGCCACATTTACTGCCAATTTTGTGGTAAATAAGTGGGGCACTCCTGTTGAGAATAAGCAAGATTGGAATGATGTAAATTCGTATGGTCAATATCTCACTTCGCTCAACGTGTCACAGAATGGTGCTGAGGAACACCCCATTTATACAACTAATGCTTGTCCTGAATCGCTTTGCCAATCGGCAAAATTAGTTACAGCTGCTAAGGGTAGTCAAATCACACTTCATTGGACTTCGGCAGGTGGCTTGAACTATTGCAATCTCTCTGCTTATGCCGATTTAAACGGTGATGGAGATTTCGAAGACGAGGGCGAGTTGATTGTAGCAGAAGGTAAGAAAGGAACGAATGAAAATGCAGCGCTTAATGACTACACACTCAAGGTTCTTCTTCCTTACGATGTGCCCGAAGGTATCACTCGTATTCGTTTGCGTTTTGATGGAGCTTGGGCAGGTGGCTATAATGCACAGACTGGTGCAATGCCTGCAAAGGCAGAAACCTATCGCATGGTATATGATATTCCCGTAAACATTACCAATCAGGCTAACAGCCCGTGTACTGTAACGGTGAAGACCTCAGATGCAAACAAGGGGACGGTAGATGCTAACGGACAACCAGACACTTACACCTATAAGGTAGGCGAGGAAATTGTATTGCGTTCTTATCCTGTTTCGGGATATAGTGTGAAGTGGACCGATCAATATGGTCGTGCGGTTCCTGAGAGTTGGGTAGATGGAAACTTCCTTCGTTTCCGCGCTCCCGAAAGTGCCACCTATACGGCACAGTTTGTGAAGTCACTTCCCTATGAACTCACTTTGGGAAATTGGAAGTTTAAGTACGAAGAAGGTGACAATGGGATTGTGCTTACACAAGCAGTGTCGGGGAATGGCGAATTGGTGATTCCTGCGCAGTACGAGGAAACTCCCATTGTAGGCATTGCCCCCACAGCATTGCAAAACCTTGAGTCGCTCACTTCGCTCACCTTGCCCGAAAGCATCACTTCTTTGGGCACTTCGGGCATTGTGTGTCACACTCAGGTGGTAGGAGCAGGTGTACAAGACCATCCGATTCTTCTTGATAAAGACTTGCAAAGCAATCAGTCGTGGCAAGTGGATTTTAATGTAGCGAGCGACGGATCTTCGTTCAACCAATGGGGCTCTTCTTTATTGGCCACTGGCAGTGAATCGCTCGCAGCCGTCTATAATAATGGATTTCAACTTTATCTAAAGGCAGATGGCAGCATCGTGCTCAAGCTGGGTAGCGACGAAAAGCACGTATTCACTCATACACAAGGTGTTAAAGATTTTAGTGTAAAGATAGCACACTCTGCAGACGGCGCACTCAATGTCACCGTGTTGACCGCTGTCAAAAGCGAAACCTATACCGAACAGCATGTATCGCTTGCCGATGTGTCACAGTTTTGTACCGCCTTGCCCGTTGGTGTATCGCTCCAATCTTTTTGGGCTGTAGTACCCTATTTGGCAGTAAATCCCTTCAAGGGCAGTGCTAATCTTAGTACACTTAGCATAGATGTAAACAACAAAGCATATAAGGCAACAGGCAATGTGCTTTACACAGCTGATGGTTCAGTGCTTTTGGCTTATCCTGAGGCAAATGTAAATCACGCCTTTCAACTTCCTGCAGCGGTGCGTGTGATTGCCCCACAAGCATTCATAGCCAGCAAAGAGTTAGACTATATTGTGCCTGCAGCCGAGGTTACACCGATTGTATTTTCGCAAGCTTTTGGCATCAAGAACTTGCGTGTGTTAGCAGATGCTGAAAATGTGGGACACATTCAGTCACAATGGCAAATGCCCATAGTGGTTAACGTGTTAAGTGGTGCAGACTTTGCAAATGGTGCAAATAATCTTGCAACAACCGATGCGGTATGTTTTACTTCTGTTAATCAGCAATGTGGCACCGCTTCAGACCTAAGTACCGAAGTTCCTGTATGGTTGATGGTAAAGGTCGATGCTTCGACATTTTTCCCCGTTTACTTTGCTCAAAAGCCCACACGTCTCACAGTAGATGGATTTTCGGTAAAAGAGACCCCACTCAGTGCGTTGAACTTTTACGTATTCAATGGCAAGTCATTTGTGCAAGCTACCGAGTTCGTACCAGGTGCTTGTTTTGTGGCTTTCCCTGAATTGTGGAATGGTCATAACGTGACTTTCCACTTTGCAGGCTCACAAGCCACCGCAGCATTCAGCGAAATTTTTACGGGAAATGGCACTACAAGTCAAGCTATTTGTGACAAACGCAGCTATCAGTATAATGCGCAAACCAATACCTTCACTTTGCAGCCCCAAAGTACTGTAGCTACCGTTAATCCTTTTGGCACTTTGCTTTTAGCTGCCGACGATGCGCCACAGACCATAGCAGGTCCTTCGGTTGCAGTGGGAGTGCATAGTTTACAAGTAAACAAAGATGCAGAGGTTTGCATCTTCGATGTGCAAGGTCATAAACAATCAAGTTCATCGCTCAAGCATGCACAACCTGGCACATATATTGTGAACGGAAAGAAGGTGGTAGTGAAGTAAAAGTAAGGGTGAAGAGATTCGTTGAATAGCTTCATTTTAGAATTTTGTATTTTAGTGCGGAAGCATACTTTCGAGTAGAATGTATGTTTTCGCACTAATTGGTTTTTGTTGCAAGTGCAAAGATATGACATTCGCAAACCGTGTTGTTCGTCTTTGTCAGACATAGGCAGATTTTGTTAGACATAGACAGACTTCATACGAATTAAACTTCTTCTACTTGTTTTGGGTAATGTCATTCAGTCATTCCTTGCAACCAACTATTTTAGGAGTCTAACCCTCTTGAAAATCTTCGCATATATAGCAGAAGAACTTAAAACTTACCAAAATATATCGCAAGACTTGATATTTTGTGCTGATTTGCATTATCCTTACATGAAAAATATTTAACTTTGCCACGCTTTATGTTGTGGGCATATCCCAACATGAAAGAGCATGTCGGCATACACAAACAAACCGATGAAGTAAAAAACTTGAGTAATATTACAGACACAATAACGAAATATGAAATTTACCGAACGCAACGGACTTAACCTCTTTGAGGTGAACGAAGATGTACTCAGTAAGTGGGACAAGCAAGATTTGTTCCATAAGAGTATGAGCGAACGCGAAGGATGCCCTTCTTTCGTGTTCTTTGAAGGACCTCCATCTGCCAACGGACATCCTGGTATTCACCACGTAATGGCACGTACCATTAAGGACGTGTTCTGTCGTTATAAAACCATGCAAGGCTTCCAAGTAAAGCGTAAAGCAGGTTGGGATACACACGGACTGCCTGTGGAGTTGGGCGTAGAAAAAGAACTTGGCATTACCAAGGAAGATATCGGTAAGTCTATTTCGATTGAAGACTATAACGCTCGTTGCCGCCAAAATGTAATGAAGTTTACGCAAGAGTGGACCGATTTGAGTCACTTGATGGGTTATTGGGTAGATATGGAACACCCCTACATCACTTACGAAAACTCATACATCGAAACGCTTTGGTGGTTGCTCGGACAACTTTATAAAAAAGGTCTCCTTTATAAGGGCTATACCATTCAGCCTTACTCACCCGCAGCCGGTACAGGACTTAGCTCGCATGAGTTGAACCAACCTGGTTGCTATCGTGATGTGAAGGATACGACTGCTACGGCACAGTTTGCCATCCTCGATCCAAAGCCCGAAATGACAAAGTGGGGTAAGCCTTACTTCTTGGCTTGGACTACAACACCTTGGACTTTGCCCTCGAATACGGCACTTTGTGTAGGACCGAACATTGACTATGTAGCTGTTGAAACTTTCAATCCTTACAATGCTGAACCGATGACTGCTGTTGTAGCAAAGTCACGTTTGGCAGCTTATTTCAAGGCAGAAGGCGAAAATGCTGATTTTGATGCTTACAAGCATGGTGATAAAGTAATTCCTTATCGTATTGTAGGCGAATGGAAGGGTTCTGAACTCGTAGGTATGCACTACAAGCAACTTATGCCTTGGGTAAAACCTACAGAGAAAGTAGAGGAAACTTCACCTGCTTGGGTAAAAGAGTATGCTGAGGCTCATGCCGATAAGTGCTTTACTTCGGGCATTGATACCTTTGTTGAACTTGCTGAACAAGCTTTCCGCGTAATTCCTGGTGACTATGTAACCACAGAAGATGGTACTGGTATCGTACACATTGCTCCTACCTTTGGTGCAGACGATGCTAAAGTTGCCAAGGCTGCCGGTATCCCCTCGTTGTTCTTGATTAACAAGGCTGGCGAAACTCGTCCGATGGTAGATCTTACTGGTAAGTACTATCTGGTAGACGAACTTTGCGAAAACTTTGTTACAAAGTGCGTAGACGTAGAAGCCTATAGTCATCATGCAGGCGACTATGTAAAGAATGCTTATGCGCCCGAATTTAATAAGGATGGCAAGTATGATGAAAAGGCTGCAGCTAAGGCTGAAGACTTGAATATTGTGCTTTGCATGGAAATGAAGCAGGCTGGTGAGGCTTTCAAAATCGAAAAGCATGTACACAACTATCCGCACTGCTGGCGTACAGATAAGCCCATTCTTTATTATCCTCTCGATAGCTGGTTTATTCGTAGCTCAGCTTTGAAGGAGCGTATGATGGAACTCAATAATGGCATCTTGTGGAAACCTGCAAGCACAGGTTCGGGTCGCTTTGGTAAGTGGCTCGAAAACTTGAATGACTGGAACTTAAGCCGTTCGCGTTATTGGGGTACTCCTTTGCCTATTTGGCGCAATGCTGAAACACGCGAGGAACTTTGCATTAGCTCACTCGAACAGCTCTATGCTGAAATTGAAAAGAGTGTGGCAGCTGGTTTCATGACTTCAAATCCGTTGAAGGATAAGGGCTTTGTTCCTGGCGACTACTCAACCGAAAATTATCATCGTATTGACCTTCACCGTCCTTACGTTGACCATATTACATTGGTTTCACCTTCGGGTAAGCCGATGAAGCGTGAGACTGACCTAATTGACGTTTGGTTCGATTCAGGTTCTATGCCTTATGCGCAAATTCACTATCCTTTCGAGAATAAAGAGATTCTTGACAACCGCACGGTTTATCCTGCTGACTTTATTGCAGAAGGTGTGGACCAAACACGTGGTTGGTTCTTTACATTGCATGCCATTGCTACAATGGTGTTCGACAGTGTAGCCTTCAAGGCTGTTATTAGTAATGGTCTTGTGCTCGATAAGAATGGTAACAAGATGTCGAAACGCTTGGGTAATGCGGTAGAGCCCTTTGGTGCTATTAAAAAGTATGGTTCAGACCCCTTGCGTTGGTACATGATTACGAACTCTTCGCCTTGGGATAACCTCAAGTTCGATGAAGAGGGTGTGCAGGAAGTAGCTCGTACTTTCTTTGGTAAACTCTATCAAACTTATTCGTTCTTTGCCATGTATGCTAATGTGGATAACTTCGATCCCGAAGCTGCCCAAGTACCCATGGAAGAGCGTCCTGAAATTGACCGTTGGATTCTCTCTGAACTCAACTCTCTTATTAAGAACGTGGCAACAGACTACGAGGATTACGAACCTACAAAAGCAGGTCGTTTGATTCAGCAGTTTGTTATCGACAACTTATCGAACTGGCACGTTCGTTTGAGTCGTAAGCGTTTCTGGGGTGGAGGTATGAATACCGACAAACTGAGTGCTTACCAAACACTCTATACTTGCTTGGTAACAGTGGCTAAGTTGATGGCTCCTATTGCTCCGTTCTATGCAGATCGTTTGTATAGCGACTTGACACAGGGTGTGCAAGGTGCTAACGAAAGTGTGCATTTGGCTACTTTCCCCAAGGCTGATGATGCTTGCATTGACAAGGCTTTGGAGCGTCGCATGGAGTTGGCACAAGTTGTGTCGTCTATGACGCTTTCACTCCGTAAAAAGGAACATGTAATTGTACGCCAACCCTTGCAGTGCATCTCAATTCCCGTTACTGATAGTCAGTTGCGCGAGGACTTAGAGCAGGTTAAACAACTTATCCTCGACGAGGTTAACGTGAAGGAATTACGCTATGCTGATGCCAACATGTTGGAAAAGAAGGTGAAGTGTAACTTCCGTGTAATGGGTAAGAAGTTTGGTAAACTCATGAAGGCTGTTAATGCTGCTGTTACAGCACTCAGTCAGGATGATATTAACCGCTTGGATGCCGAAGGTAAGATTGCCTTGACGGTAGAAGGACAAAACATTGAAGTGGAACGTGCTGATGTTGAAATCATTAGCGAGGATATGCCAGGTTGGACTGTTGCTAACGAAGGTGCCTTGACCGTTGCACTCGATTTGGAAATTACTCCTGAGCTTAAGAATGAAGGTTTGGCACGCGAAATTGTAAAGCGTATTCAAACATTCCGTAAGGAGAGTGGTTTCGAAATTACCGATCGCATCCATGTGACGATTGAGAAGAACGAAATAATTGACAATGCAGTTGTTGCTTTCAATGATTACATCGCCTCGCAGGTTTTGGCAGATAGCATCAGTACCAGTGCTGAAGTAGCTAATGCGAACACAACCTTCGACTTTGAAGAGTTTAAGGTGGAGGTATCAATTGTTAAAGCCTAATATTTAGTTTGGAGTTTTGAGGTTATGAGGCTTTATAGCCCAATAACCTCAAGATTTCAAACTAATCTTATTATCAGATTAAACTAATCTTATTATCACAAAAAACTAAATTTAAACGCCATGTCAGAAAAAAAACGCTACTCTGATGAGGAACTGCAGGAATTCAAAGAACTCATCTTAAAGAAACTCGAATTGGCAAAGAACGACTATCAGCAAATGATGGATACGCTTAGTAATAAGGGTGGTAATGATGTTGATGACACGATGCCTACTTATAAGGTGCTTGAAGAAGGTTCGCTCAATCAAACCAAGGAAGAGCTTACCACAATGGCAGCCCGTCAACAAAAGTTTATCCAATCTTTGCAAGCAGCTCTTGTACGTATCGAAAATAAAACTTATGGCATTTGTCGAGTAACAGGCAAACTTATTCCTAAGGAACGCCTTCGCGCTGTGCCTCATGCCACACTTAGCATCGAAGCAAAACAAGCCAGATAAAGCGCGTATTGTGCACAGTGTAGACATGTATATTAACTAAAACAAATGCAATCGCATACAGACTCTTCAGCCCATGCATCTATAAAAAAGCGCAGCTTGATTGCTGTTGCTGTTGTTTTGGGTGTTATTATAATAGATCAACTCATAAAGTTCGACATTAAAACCACATTCCTTTTGCACGAGGATTTTTGTGTAGCAGGTGATTGGTTTCACATACTCTTTACTGAAAATAGGGGTATGGCTTTCGGCATGCAATTTGTCGGTACTATGTTCTTGGCATTGTTTCGCATCGTAGCCATTGGCTTTTTCTGCTTGGTACTTGCGCGACTCATTAAGCGCAAGGCACCTTATGGCGTGATTGTTTGCGTAGCCATGATTATTGCAGGGGCTTTAGGTAACATTATCGATAACATGTTTTACGGACTTATCTTTACCGAGAGTACTCCTTTTTCGTTGGCACAGTTAGTACCAATGGGACAAGGCTATGGTAGTTTTATGTCGGGTAAGGTTGTAGACATGTTCTATTTCCCACTCTTTACTTGGCCTGATTGGATGCCTTTAGTAGGTGGCAACACATTCTTTGGTGCTATTTTTAACTTTGCTGATGCAGCAATTAGTTGTGGTGCCGTAGCTTTGTTGTTGTTTTATTACAAGTATATCTCGCAGTCTAAAATTTTTGATTTTTCAAATAGCAAATAAATGTCTATTCTTATGCAGCTACACCGTAGTATGTCGGTGTTATGTCTTGTCTCTTTACTGTTCCTTCCGCTCATGCAGGCGTGTCATTCTGATTTTCCCGATGATGTGTTGAAACCAAGCAAGATGGAAGATGTGCTTTATGATTATCATATAGCACAAGCATTAGCGCAGCAGTCGGCAAGCGACAGTATAGACTATAATATACGTCTTTATCAAAAGGCTGTATTTGAGAAATATGGCATTAACGAGGCTGTGTTCGATCATTCTATGCAATGGTACGAACGACATAGCACACAGTTGAAAAAAATATACGAGCATATTGCCGAGCGTTTAGGTGGAAATGCTAATGGAGGTGCTGTTAACTTTGCAGGGCTTAATTCTGTTAGTGGAGACACTTTAAGCATTTGGAGCGGTCCGAGCAGTGCATTGCTTTGCTCGCAAAACGTAAATCGTTTTTGTTTTACCTTGCGTGCAGATACTGCATTGCAAAAAGGGGATATGTTATATTGGAAATTTAGTAGTCATTGGTTTTATCGCGAAGGTGAACATCGTGCTGTGGCTTCAATAGCCATACATTATGAGGGCGATTCTATTTCAACTATGCAGCAGTTTGTCTATTCGGATGGCGAACAATACATCTCTACCCAAATAGGTAACCGAAAGGTGTTAAGCATTGATTGCTTTATTTATCAATGTGCACCATGGGCTGACCGTGTGCGTATACTTTCTATTCAAAATATGCAGATGTTCCGTGTACGCCAACATGAGGTTACAGAGGTTAAGGAGGACGCGTTGTCTGATAGCATAAAAAGGGAAGAGAAAGCTTCGCTCAATGCGCATCAGCGACTACGAGATAGTTTGTTGAAGCTCGACACGTTGAATGAACGTAAACCACATTTTATTTAATGTGTGAGAAGTTTATTATAAAGAAAAAAATTACGAGTTTGGTAGCAGAAATAGTTTTGCCAAACTCGTAATTCTTTATAAGTAGGTAATGAAGACGTCTAAACTTTTCTGACGAAGATTAGATTTAAACTTTTATCTCTTTTCTAAATTCAATCTTTACCTTTCCTTTTGACCGCTTTTAATAATTTTGAAAAACTACTTATCTGTTTAGTTTATGTGTAGAAAAATAGCTTTTCCTCGTGTTATAATGCAAGATGGTCGTGTTTTGCGTCGTGAGGTTATTGTGTTCGATTTACAGGGTTTTCCTATTGACCATTATCCTTTAACCCAAGAAGAGGCTTTTGTGGAGTGGTATAATCGTAGTTATAACTATGGGGATAAGGTTTAAGGGGAAATGTTGTACACAAAAAGTCTATTGATTAACTCGACCAAGTTAATTGATTAACTTTGCCTTTTCTATTGATTAACTCGTACGTGTTAATTGATAGACTCAAAAAGGGGGTATTGCATACGGATTTTGCGGATAGAACAGACGTCTATCTCTTCGGACAGAATGGGAAGAAAAGATGAAGGGTTCTCTGTAGAATAAAAGGTAGTTACTGATTTTCCCCAAAAGCAGCCAAAAGTGTCGAAAAAAAGTATGTTAACTTACTTTGCCAAGTATGTTAACTTAAATAGCAAAGTAAGTTAACATACTTGGACATGTTAGTTTAGTTACTTTTTGAGTTTGTAAATTGCTTGAATGTGTGTTTGCTGTCTGCATCGCCTCTTGTTTTATGGAAAACGAATATTGAAGACACAAAAAAAAGGAGAACCCTTAAAGATTCTCCTATATTTAACGTGGGCGTTGACGGATTCGAACCGCCGACCCTCTGCTTGTAAGGCAGATGCTCTGAACCAGCTGAGCTAAACGCCC
>OBIB01000469.1_pt1 | contig 15425 bp, 9 predicted proteins | sample 1496261 | NCBI WGS metagenome assembly OBIB01 (sample SAMN05065771, study PRJEB22554) | human gut metagenome | biome: ENVO:2100002; feature: ENVO:00000062; material: ENVO:00002003 | host: Homo sapiens | place: USA
CCCTAGAGTTCGTCGGCAGCGTCAGATGTGTATAAGAGACAGCTCCCAGTCTTTACATCTTTTGCAATCGCCTTGCCGGTTACAGAGAAGTTCCTCTACTCTGCCATGATTGTCAAGCCTCTCCTACTATATGTAAAGATAATTCAGAACTGTTACTTAATCCAAATTTGCTATATAAAAGATATGTGCAAATATTGTGTCGACGGTAAAAAAGTGTTACAAATGAAAAATTGATTCTGGAGATCTGAAGAGCCGTTTTTGTGGCGTTTTGCAGTGCTCGTCACCATGTTTTTTGTCAAATGAGCCTTCTTTGTCTTCCAAATTAGTACATTTGTAAGGTAAAACGAATACATTTGGGATGCGATTGGGCTATAAATGGAATGCAAAAGTAGTACATTTGCAACGAAAAGTACTACTTTTGCATTCCTGATAATTGCATACTGATATCCATTTGTTACGTAACGTGCTGGATATAAGCGAAATAAAGCTGCACGCTCAAAACTCACGAATTTCGGGCAAAAGATTTCTTCGTGCGTTCAACTCGCAGTTTTGAGCGGTTGGAAATGCAAATATTTTCTCAACTCTAAGCTCTCAACTATCAACTTTCAACTCTCAATTCTCAACTGATTCCTTACTCTGCCAGCGTGAAGTCGAGCTGCTTCTTTTCGAGATTGGCTTGCGCCACCTTGATCTTTATAGGGTCACCCAACTGGTACTTGTGGTGATGTCGGCGACCCACGAGGCAGTAGTTGCGCTCGTCAAAGTCGTAGTAGTCGTCGTCAAGATCGCGCATGGGCACGAGTCCCTCGCAGTGGTTCTCGTCTATCTCGCAGTATATTCCGTACGACTGGATGCCAGAGATGTGCGCATCGTAGACATTGCCTATGCGCTCCGACATAAACTCCACAGCCTTATACTTTATTGAGTCGCGCTCGGCATTGGCTGCCACCTGCTCCATCTCCGATGAGTGTTCGCACAGCTCCTCGTAGTGTTCCTTGTTGGCAGAACGTCCACCCTGCTGATAGCGGGTGATGAGTCGGTGCACCATAGTGTCGGGATAGCGGCGTATGGGCGATGTGAAGTGAGTGTAGTAGTCGAATGCCAGTCCGAAGTGTCCGATGTTGTGGATGGAGTACTTAGCCTTCATCATGGCACGCAGAGCCACGGTCTGTATGAGGTTCTGCTCGCGCTTGCCCTCACAAGCCGACATAAGCGTGTTGAGCGACTTCGCCAATGCGCCCTTAGTGCCGTCGGTCTTCATCTTGTATCCGAACTTCACTACAAACTCGCGTAGCGTCTCCAGCTTCGTCGGGTCGGGATTGTCGTGTACACGATAGGGTAGGGTCTTGGGCTTCTTGCCCTTCGCCACCTTGCCTACCGACTCAGCCACCGTGCGGTTGGCGAGCAACATAAACTCCTCGATGAGTTTGTTGGCATCCTTCGAGCGCTTGAAGTAGCAGCGTATAGGCTTGCCCTTTTCGTCTACATCGAAGTGAAGTTCCTCGCGGTCGAACTTCACGGCACCGTTCTTGAAGCGTGCCGCGCGCAACTTCTTTGCCAGACGGTCGAGCTGAATGAGTGCGTCAGCGTTCTCGCCACGGTATCCGCCCTTAGGAGCAGGAGGAGCTGGATTGCCCGTTCCGTCCACCACGCCGTTGTCCTCAAGCAGCTGCTGCACCTCTTCGTAGGCGTAGCGGCGGTTCGACTTTATCACGGTGTGTACGATGCGGTACTTCTTTACGTTGGCGTCGTCGTCGAGATTGAAGATGACGGAGAATGCCAGCTTCTCCTCGTCGGGGCGCAACGAGCAGATGAAGTTGCACAGACGTTCGGGCAACATCGGTATGGTGCGGTCGACGAGATATATACTCGTGGCACGCTTCACAGCCTCCTTGTCTATCACCGAACCCTCCTTGACGTAGTGGCTCACGTCGGCAATGTGTACGCCTACCTCCCACAGTCCGTCCTTAAGCTTCTTTATAGACAGGGCGTCGTCGAAGTCCTTGGCGTCCTTCGGGTCGATGGTGCAGGTGAAAGTGTCGCGGAAGTCCTCGCGTTCGGCATAGTCTTCGGGTGTTATCTCAGCCGAAATCTTCTCGGCAGCCTCCTCCACATTCTTCGGATACTTGTACGGCAAGCCGTATTGCGCGAGGATAGTGTTCATCTCGACATCGTTGTTGCCAGCCTTGCCCAGCACGTCCACCACCTCGCCAATCATATTGCGATGGTCCTGGTCGGGCCATTCCACGATGTGAACGACAGCGTTGTCGCCGTCCTTGCCGCCCTTCAGTTTGCGTCGCGGAATGATGATGCTGTTGGCAAGCACGTTGGATGGCGAGATGAGAGTGCACAGGTCGTGGTCGAACGACAGCCGTCCTACGAACGTATCCTTGGCACGTTCGAGTATCTGTATCACCTGCGCCTCCTTGATATGGTTCTTGCGTCGTGCCATACATGCAAATCGCACGCGGTCGCCCGTCAATGCCCACATCGAGTTGCGCTCTGCCACGAAGATTGGTTTGTCCGAATCGTCGGGCATTATGCTGTTCTTGCCGTTTGTCTTGCGCTGGAACACACCCTCCTGCACCTGGCCCTTCATGTTGAGCTGGTAGGAGTTGTCGCTCACCTTGGTGATGAAGTCGTCCCAAGCCATCTCCTCCATTATGTCGATGGCGAGCATCTTGAGCGGATGGGTGTCAAGATGCAGGGTGCGGAAAATCTCCTTGAACGACATTGTCTTGCCTGGATTGGAGGTGAAGAGTTCCTCAAGTTTCGGGGCAAGCTGTTTCTTGGTCATGCGCTTGCCGCCCTTTTTTCCTTTTCCCATAGTCGTATATTATTTTAAATGGTTTGTCTTAGTCTATGCAAATAAACAAAAAAGTTTTGACATAGACGGTGTTTTGCTTCGAAAACGTGAGCGGTGTAGTAAAAAAACAACAATATATGTGCTTTTCTTCACATTTCTACGCTGCAGCTGTGAATATTGTTTCATTGTGTTTGCGCGGTTTGCGATTTTTTTCGTAACTTTGCAATCTCTAAACTAAAGCAAATAATTATGAACAGTATTTCACCCCTCCTGACCCTAAGACGACCATCTTTGTCATTAGAAGCGACAAGGCGGTTTGGGGACTATACCTTATTTATTATATATACGCTTTTAGCCAATTGATATAAAACAGACATTTTTGTGAGAATAACAAAAAAATAATCAATTTTATTTGTGTGGTACGGAAATTCTTTCTATTTTTGCACTGGAATATATTCCAGCAGGAGGTTTTTACTCGAATGCTGGGCAAAACGACCTGAAAGGGTTGCGAGAAAATACTTTTAATACAGAATCTTTAGCAATAGAAGATAAATATTTTATTATTATAATTAATTTTTAACATTTGTCGTATGAATAAAAAATTTTTAAGCGCGTTGCTTCTTGGTGCACTGACAGTGACATCCACTGGCACGCTCGTTTCTTGTAAGGATTACGATGACGACATCACTAACCTGCAGGAACAGATCGACAAGAACGCTAAGGCAATCAAGGAGATCAATGACTTGATCGCTAAGGGCGGCGTTATCACAGGTACCACTTCTGTAGAAGGCGGTGTTAAAGTAACACTGAGCAACGGTACTGATTTCCTCATCAAGAATGGTGAGAAGGGTGCTGACGGTCTGAACGGCGTTTCTTGGACAATCGGTGAGGACGGCTTCTGGTACAAGGATGGTAAGAAGACCGAGTACAAGGCTCTTGGCAAGGATGGCGAAAAAGGCGAACAGGGTCCTGCTGGTCCTGCTGGTCCTCAGGGTCCTCAAGGACAGCCTGGTCAGGATGCCACTGCTTCTGGCGAGAACGGCAAGTACTATGTGCCTAACGCAACTACAGGTAAGTTCGACATCTACAAGGGTGGTAAGCTCGTTGAGTCTACAAACATCAGCTTCCTCGGCTCTGGTGTTATCACAGCCGTTAAGGATGATGCCAAGAAGACCCTTACACTCTACGGTGTAACTGGTGGTTCTGGTGAGAACAAGGCTGTTGTAATCTCAATGTCTGGTACTCTGAGCAGCCTTTCATATCGTCCGGCTCTCTATCTCGACGGTATCGAGACTATCGAGTATCCTTGGTTGTTCGGTAACACTATGAAGTCTGTTGCCGTTACTGCAGACAAGAACTTCCAGAATAAGGTTGTTAAGGGTCTTTCTGTTCAGGACTATGTTGCCGATACAAAGACATTCGTTTACGGTCCGGCTTGGGCTGTAGAGTATGACGCAAGTCCTTGGAATGCTGCTGTAACTGAGGAGGATCTCGCTGGTTACAATGTTCTTAATCCTACAGCTATCTACAACACACGTGCTGCTGTAGCTGCTTTGGGTGCAGTAACATCTCCGGCATACGCATTCCCTGGTAAGGAAAAAGGTGGCAAGAAGTTGTTCTCTATGAATAATGGTACTGGTGTCCTCACTACAGGTTTGCAGATTAAGAATCCTGACAAGTTCACAAACGAGGATCCGACAAAGGACTCAAGAAACGACGTTAACACTGTAGCTCTCCGCGTTAAGAACAGCGAGGGTACAGAGGTTGTTGCTGACTACGCTCTCGTTCAGCCTGAGCAGACTGTTATTGACGGTATGGTTTGGAGCCAGCAGGCTAAGTGCATCGACGAGAATGCAAATGAGATTGTTCGTGATGGTGACGAGGATTGCTCATACTTCAAAGGCGTAATGAAGCACGTATGGGATGCTCCGGAGAAAGCTCTTCAGGATAAGCGTGGCGCTGCCTTGAGCCTCTACTTTGAGGATGAGGTTGGTGTTGATTTGAGCAAGTATGTAGCTGTACGTTTGGTTAAGTCAAAGAACCTTAAGGCAAATCAGAAGCCTGAGTTTATTACTGTTTCTCCTGAGGAGGCTCTTCAGTGGGGCTTGACATTCCACTATAACATTGTTAACTACAAGCTCGATACTAACGAGACTTCTGAGTCAATGTTCTTGAAGAAGATTGACGCTAAGGATACAGACGGTAAGTTCCGTGCTCAGAATGTTAAGGAAAACTTGGCTATCGGTCAGGCTGCTAACGCTTCTGTAGGTCGTATGCCGTTGGTACAGGTAACTGTAACTAACCACAAGGATAAAGTCGTATTGGATGGTTATATCCTTCTCTACATCACTAAGTATGCTGATGCAAACGGTAAGAACGACAAGTGGGCAGAACAGGAGACAACATTCAATCCTTGCGACGCCAACGATGTATTCACTACAACTTGGGATCAGTTCAACGACCTTATGCTTACTCAGTATCTTGACATGACCAAGGAGACATTCGATCATCAGTATGCTCCTGAATTGTTCACTGATGGCAGCACAATGGCTCAGTACGCTGATTACAAGGATAAGGGTGAGCAGGATTATAACCAGAACGCTTTGGGTACTGTAACCTATAAGGGTAATGCTGAGGGTAATACCAACCACACATGGCAGTGGACAATTCCTGCTGAGGAAATTGAGGCTAAGCTCCACCACAGCGAGTCATACACATTCACAACATGGGTTCGCTTCAAGGCTCTCGACAAGAAGTCTGCTAAGTATCCGTACATCTACATTAAGTTGACTGCTAAGGTTAACAATAAGGTAACCAATACTTATGCATTCGGCAACAAGAACGCTAACTATTGGTTTGATGCAGAAACAGGTGATGATAATGGTTGGAGTGCAGTTGTATTCGATGTTTTGAATCCGTTTGACGGAGGCGATATTGAACTGTTCAACAGAAGTGTACGCTCTACATTGACTTCACATACTGTTAAAGTTGATGGTGTTAATGTTGAAATGAATATTGAGCGTCTGAAGGACGCTGCTGGTAAGGTTCAGGAGAATCACAGATACTACTTCGTTCCGAAGGAAGTGAGCATCACAGCACTTAACGGTACAAAGTATACTCTGACTCCGAAGCATCCGACAGAACATCCGAACTACGACAAGATTTTCTGCACGTATGTAGATACTGACAAGCACAATTATTCAGAGGCTGCTTCTGTAATGGAGAAGTGCGCTATTGATGCAAATTCTGGTGCTTATGCAAACTCTGATCTTTATGCTGTAGCAAATGGTGAATACACCAAGATTGCAACAATTGATAAGACAAGTGGTTTGATTAAGCTTATCAACAACGATCAGTGTGACGATGTGCTGAACGCTATTGGTTATGAGAAAGACCATAAGAATATCAATAAAGAGATGCGTGCTTTCGTTGGCATAGTAGCTGCAACTAGCTGTGATGTTGTTGAAAAGACAACTGACAACGAGTTCTTGGTAAGCTGGCAGCGTCCTATCAATGTTGAGAAGTTGGCTGATGTAGCAGTTGACGCAAATACAAACGGCAATATCATCAACTTGATTGACATCTTGAAGATGTACGATTGGCGTGGTCCTGTAAACGGCAAGATGTATGACGGCAACGAGTGGTTCTGGGCTTACTATGGCGTAAATGCTATCACCGTCAACACAGACCCGAAGGCTGTTCTTACAAATATGCACAATGGTTCATCATTCAAGCCTCTGAGCGAGGTAACTACAGAAGCTGAATTGTACACATTGTTGCCTAATGGTTCGACAATGAAGGGTGAGCACAAGTTCACATTCAACTTGTCAACCTACAACAAGAAGGCTCTCAATGCCGCTTTGGTACAGATGATGACAACTCGTGCTAAGGACTTCGGTCGTCTCTACTACACCAACAATGGTGACAATGTAACAGAGTTCGATGTTATCATCCCTGTAACTTTGAGCTACACTTGGGGTGATTTCGTTACCAATGTTACTATACACATCAACCGTACACTCGGTAACTAATAAAAATGTGTATAATATAATTCTATATAAGCTCTAATTTGAGGGTGTGCCTATAGAGCAGGCACACCCTCTTTTACTTTAAATGACAATCAATATGAATAAGATTACTATTCTTCTACTCGCCTCTATACTGATAGGCTTTACTGCTTGTTCCTCACGTAAGCAGTCGCGTAACGAAGAGGTTGCGGAATTCAGATCGCAGTTGACTATAGAAGATACTACGACGATGTTAAAACTATGTGATGACGCAATGGAGGCATTAAAGGCAAAGAACATTGACAAAGTATTGGCTTCATTGTGTGAATATACTGATTCCACTAAGGAAGTAAAGCCATTGAGCAAGGAGACTGCACAAAGATACCGCCGCCAATTTACGATGTTCCCCGTGTTGAGCTATGAGCGCAAGTACTATTCTTTCCAACTTGAGGGATGCAACGACGTGAAATATGAAGTAGTTTTTGCTACTGCGGAACAGGCTGGAACTGATCAACCTGCCAAGACTGCATACATGTTTAACCCGGTCAAGATAGACGGTCAATGGAGGTTGTGCGTAAAAACTGCTGACGAGGAAATCGACAAAACAATGCATTAGAATAATTCAAAACGATTATGAAAAAGATATTATCATTTCTGCTATTGCTCCTATCTTTAACATCTCATGCCCAAGTGGTAAAGCAGGTTAAATTTGACTTTACGTCACCAGCAAACTTGAATCTGCCCACTGCTTTGGATACAGAGATAACGACATACACTTGCACTTTGGGCAATGTCAGCATTTCTTTCGAAAAGGGTGCTATATTGACGGGTGTTCATTACTATCAAAGCGGCAGTATCTATCTTTTAAAAATAGCGACAAGTTGCAAAATGCATATTACCGGTTTGAATGACGCTGCAATCAAGTCTGTTTCATTTGAAGCCTTGAATTTAGGCGATTTGACAGTTGTGTCAGGACAGGCTGGAGATTGGGATGAACTTGCTGAAGTATGGAATTGTGGAAATGATAATAGTATTAATAAGGTATCATTTAAAGACAATGGAACTGCTGCTGTTATCAAGTCAATAATTGTCACGTATTCTGATGCAACAGATGTGCTGACTCCTTCACCATACCAACAGAATATTAACGTCTCTTCTTTCAAAGATTTGAAAATTATTTTTTCTTCTTCTATGAAAAGAGTCGGGACACAGGCCATAAATATGGTAAATAGCTCTAATAGCTATCCACTTTCTGTATCGGTAAATAATTCTGTGGTTACATTATCGTCAATTGAAACTATTACGACAGATGGTACATATACGCTCTCTATTCCAGCTGGATATTTCCAAAATGCAGAAGGCTATCGCAACAAGGCTCTCACCTACACAATTGTGGTTAACACCCCTAAGAACACGCTCAATTATGTAAGTGTGAATCCAGTGGAAGGAGAAATAGAGAAATTGACGAGTCCAATATTGTTAACGTTCGGCGAGAATCTCAAGGCTTTCTCGGCAGAGGTAATGATGTATAAAGACGGCAATGAGTCCTCTCCAGTCACAATCGCAAGAAGTGCGGACAACGGCGAGGTTGTCAAGTTGTCGTTCGACATTCCGCAGGGAATTTCCGATAAGGGCATCTACACTATCAAGGTGCCAGAGAAGACCATTTACAATCTGCTGGGCAAGATATACAATCCTGCATTCACCCTAACATATAAAGTAGGCTACAAGCCAGTTCCAGTCGATTCGGAGACAATGAAGAAAGCCAAGGCATTGCTTAAGAAGTCTGGCGTAGGTTATCCTGCAGCTAACAGCGAAAGCCGTGCTAATCTTACTGCCCTGACAACTGCCGAAGAAATACCGACTGATGAGACCTTACAGAAGGCTATCGACGCATTCTATAGCGAGACCAATGTCGAGATACCTACTGTAGGCAATTGGTATTACATTTCAAATGTGGGCGTGACTGGCTCTCCGCTTTATATCACAGCCAAGAACAATGAGCTTGGACTTACAGCCGATAAGTCGAAAGCTACTGCTTTCGAGGTGGTTGAACCTATGTTGTTCAAGACATCTAACGGCAAGTATCTGTTTACAGCAGGTATTGAGGACACTGCAGACAACAAGACAATGACACTCGCAAAGTTGGCTGTGGCTGGTGTTGATGCCGACAAACTGTTTGGCAGCCTCTCCATCTTTGGCTACTACAAGACCAACAAGTCGGGAGAAATAAAGAACGCCTATGCGTCGGTTGACCGTGCAAACATGATCGTTTCAACAGATGATGACGACACAGCACCGGTCTTCAACGACACTTACTCTGGAGCGTTCACGTTTACAGAGACGACAAAGCCAAGTGAGCAGCCTACTGCCATCGACATGAACTGCACTGTGTCACCTGCAACTGTCACTGACACTAACACCACTTTGACCCTCACGTTTACTGATGCAAATACTATCAGCATAAACAGTCAGAGTGAAGCAAAACTCTGCACAGAGGAAGGCGCCACAATCCAAAGCCTTGACCTCCGTGTCAACGAGATTCTGGGCAATGCACTTACTGTAAACGTAGGCAACTTGCAGGATGCCAAGTATAAGATATTGATTCCTGCTGGTTATGTTAGCTACACCATTGACGGCACAAAATATATCAACAATGAGATGCAGGTGATGTTCGAGGTTAAAAAGGGTAGTACTGTAGACCCAACCCCGTCAGCAGAATTCAACTACACTTACACAGGATTCCTGTATTATCCTGCTGACGACAAGGTTAAGGATGTGGACTTGAACAAATTTACCATTGGTAATGCCCATTACAACTATTCATATAAGCCGCAGGGCTTGATGGTTGATGAGACTAAGGAGATACTCCTTATAAAGGAATTCTCGGGCGATGTGGTTCGTCGCGGTCATTTCAAGAAAGTAGCTTCTATGCCAACCGATCCTGACAGCCCCGAGGCATATCAGATAGAATTTGACACACCGATTGCTGAAGGCGAGCTGAAAGCTGGCATATATATCTTTGTCATCCCGAATGCGACATACGGCGATTACAATTTTGGCAAGTACTTGAAGGATCCTTCTTCTGTCAAGGCATCTGATTGCTACGTGAATAAAGAAGACCGATTCCCGTTCAGTGTTGACAACACCGCCACAGGCATCAACGGTATCACAACCGGTGACAGCGTGGAGAAGAAAATCTACACCCTCCAGGGCATCCGCGTAAGCAAGATGACAACACCGGGAATATACATTGTCAACGGCAAGAAGGTAGTAAAGAGATAGCAGGAAGCGGGGGCGTACTCGCCCCCACCCCCAATGAGTAATAACAACAATTTTAAAATAAAAGACAATGAAAGCAGTAAAAACTATTATGGCAGCTGCCTTGCTCGGAATGAGTACGACAGCTATGGCACAGGCCACTTATCTTGAGGCTAATGGTGACACCACTGTTTTTAAGAAGCATGTATTTATGCAGCTTCAGGGTGGTGCTCAGTACACTCTGGGTGAGGCTAAGTTCGGCGACTTGATTTCTCCGAATGTGCAGTTCGGTCTTGGCTATCAGTTCAATCCTTGGTTTGGCGCTCGCGTTGCTGTCAATGCATGGCAGAGCAAGGGTGGCTTCAACGGCAAGATTAGTGACGGAACAAACGGTAACATCGTTTACAAGTACAAGTACGTAGCTCCTACCGTTGACTTCATGTTCAACCTCTCGCAGGCTTTCTGTGGCTACAACCCTCACCGCGTGTTCAACGTTACAGCCTTCATCGGCGCTGGCGCTAACGTAGCATTCAGCAACGACGAGGCTCAGAACGTAGCTGCAAGTGGCTATAAGATGCAGTATCTCTGGGACGGCACCAAGGTACGCCCCGTTGGTAAGGCTGGTTTGGCACTCGACTTCCGTCTTTCTGACGCCGTTTCGCTCGGCATCGAGGCTAACGCCAACGTCCTCACCGATAAGTACAACTCAAAGAAGGCAGGCAACTGCGACTGGTACTTCAACGGTCTCGCCGGTATAAAGATCAATCTCGGCAAGAGCAAGAAGAGCCATCCTTATCAGGAGCCCGTTCAGCCGGCACCGGTTGTAGAGAACAAGTATGTTGAGCCTACACCAGCTCCTCAGCCAGATGTGAAGAAGGAGAAGGAGGAAATCCGTCGCGATATCCACTTCAAGATCAACTCTTCGGTAGTTAATCAGGCAGGTAAGGACAAGATCAAGGAGCTTGTCGACTTCATGAAGAATCATGAGGATGCTAAGCTTACTATCGTAGGCTATGCCGACAAGAACACTGGTACAGCAGCTTACAACAAGCGCATCTCAGAGCGTCGTGCCCTCTCGGTATTCAACATCCTCACCAAGGAGTATGGCATCCAGGCACATCGCATCAGCTATACCTACAAGGGTGACGTTGAGCAGCCGTTCCCGTCAAACGACGACAACCGCGTTGCTATCTGCGTAGGCACTGCTGAGTAAAGAAATACGACAAATCAACTCGTAAATTTTAATTCTTCGAAGTCCGGATCTTCCGTTTGTGTGTGAACATAAACAGAGGTATCCGGACTTTTTTTGTATTTCTTCCCGTATTACAGAATTTTTAATTAAATTTGCAAGAGACTATCATTATAACAATAATACATACAAATGACACAGGAAGAAAAGACTCAGATAGAGGAGCGCATCGTTGATGTGCTGAAGACTGTTTACGACCCCGAAATACCCGTCAACATATACGACCTCGGACTCATCTATAAGATTGATGTCAAGGACGACGGACATGTTGACATCGACATGACATTCACAGCGCCGTCGTGCCCCGCCGCCGACTTCATTCTCGAAGATGTGCGCTTGAAGGTTGACTCGCTCGAGAACGTCAAGTCGTCGAACGTCAACCTCGTGTTCGAACCCGAATGGGACCAGAGCATGATGACCGAGGAGGCTCGCGTAGAGCTTGGTTTCGATTAGTCGAGACGGCTCGACTAATCGAATGTTGAATGTTGAGTGTTGAATGTTGAATTGTCGGCTTCGCCGATTTTGAATTGTTCAATTTTGAGTTTTGACAGGATGAAGAACGTATATTTCCTTTCTGACGCCCACCTCGGGTCGTGGGCTATAGAACACAGCCGCACTCAGGAGCGCCGGCTTGTGCGTTTTCTTGACTCGATAAAGACCAAGGCACGTGCCATATACCTGCTGGGCGACATGTTCGACTTCTGGTATGAGTGGCGTTATGCAGTGCCTAAGGGCTACACGCGCTTTCTCGGCAAACTGTCGGAGCTTACCGACATGGGCGTTGAGGTGCACTACTTCACGGGCAACCACGACATCTGGTCGTATGGCTATCTGCACGACGAGTGCGGAGTGATAATACATACACGTCCGGAGACGGTGGAGATATACGACAAGGTGTTCTATCTGGCGCACGGCGACGGACTGGGCGACCCCGACCGCAAGTTCAAGTTCATAAAGCGTGTGTTCCACAACCGCCTCTGTCAGGTACTGTTCAGTACGCTCCATCCGCGCTGGAGCATGTGGTTCGGACTCACTTGGGCTAAGAACTCGCGCCTCAAGCGTGTCGACGGAATGGAACCGCCCTACATGGGCGAGCAGCGCGAGCACCTCGTGCTCTACACCAAGCAATACATGAAGACCCATCCCAACGTCGACTACTTCATGTATGGCCACCGCCACATCGAGCTCGACCTAATCCTCTCGCGCAAGTCGCGCATGATGATTCTGGGCGATTGGATCACGCAGTTCACGTATGCGGTGTTCGACGGCGAGCACATGTTCCTCGAAGAGTACGTTGAGGGCGAAAGCCAACCTTGATTTATAGTTGAGAGTTGAGGGTTGGAAGTTGAAAGTTGAGAGTTTAGAGTTGAGAGTTATGATTACAGTAAAACTCTCAATGATGGTGTGTCAAAACTCAAACAACACGGGCTGAAAGCCCAATAAGCACATAGCCCAGGGCAACACCCTGGGTGTTGGGAATTGATGAAAACAAAACGCCCTGTAAGGGCAAAAGCATTGATTATTAACGCTTTTGCCCTTACAGGGCGTATGTTGGTTGCTATATTTTACCCAGGGCGATGCCCTGGGCTAAATGCTTCTGCCCCCTTCGGGGCGTGCTGCTTAGACTTTTGCACACCCTCTGTATAGTTTGTGAGTTATTACAGAGCGAACTTGTAGCCCAGTGTGAACTGGAATACGCTGTTCTTTGAGTCAGCGTCGTCAGCAATCTTGTTAACGCCGAGGTTGTAGCGAGCGTCGATAACGAAGTTGTTGATTTCGTACGAGAGACCTACAGGGATAGAGAAGTCAACGCTATTAACGTCAGGAATATCGGTAGAAACCTTTGTGCCACCCTTCTCGGCAGAAGCCTTGTGTGTTACATTGAAGCCAGGCTGGATACCGAGCTTAACGGCAAGACCCTTAGTAACGTAAACGTTGGCAAGGATAGGAACGTTAACGTAGTCGAGCTTAGTGGTGACGTCAACGCCTTCGATGTTGTTCTTGCAACCCTGCATAGAATAGAGAGCACCAGCCGAGAGGCTGAAGATGTCGCTAATCTGATATTCGAACTCTGCACCTGCCACTGCGCCTACACGGATGTCGCCGTCACCATCAGTCACGTTAGCCAAGTTAAGACCTACCTTAGGCTGGATTGTGAATGTACCAACTGCGTGCTGTGCGAATGACGATACGGTTGCAAGCGCCATTACTGCCATTAAGATTAATTTTTTCATACCAAATTGTGTTTTAGTTAATGAATAATTAGTTGTTTTAGAGGTGTGGTTGCAAAGTTATGCCAAAAATGGATATCAAGCAAGCGTTTTTTGTGGAAATTTGCGTCATTTTATCTATAATATTGTTCTTTTTGTAGATTTTTATTTGTAAGTTTGTACAATTATGGCAAAACAACAAACTTCAGTACGCAATCGCACCAATGTCGACCTGCGCGAACCGCGTCGCTACAAGGTGATAATTTACAACGACGACTTCACCACAATGGAGTTTGTCGTTCATGTCCTCAACACAGTATTCTATAAGAGCCAGCCCGAGGCTGAAGCCCTCATGCTCGACGTGCACGAACGAGGCAGTGCCGTAGTGGGTGTATACAGCTACGATATAGCCACATCGCGTGTGCGCAAAGCCACCATGATGGCACGCGAGCAGAACTTCCCCCTCCGACTGGAATGCAAGCCCGAATAGACCACTGGGCAAACCCTAAAGCCAACCGTTTTTAAGACCATACGTAAGATTACAAATTTTGAAAAATAGCAATTGTACATCAGCCGCCATGCGCATGGCAATAGAGTCGTGCGACACGTGGCGCCACGAGTTCGTGACGCCCGAACACGTGCTTCTTGCCGTAAGCCGTCAGGAGCCGTTTCAGGACGCCTTGCTCGATATCAATGTCGACCCCGAGGAGTTCTCGGCTGCCATCGGCGAATATCTCGATAGTCTTGACCGCGTGCCCGAAGGCGTACACTACACCATCGAGGGCTCGCACCAGTTCTCCGAGATGATGACTCTCTCTGTGCGTCAGGCACAGTATGCCGACATCGACGTTGTCGACGTGCCCCAGCTCATAGCCGCTATGCTCATGCTTGAGGAGTCGCGTGCTGCCTACGAACTCAACCTCTTTATAGGCGACAGTCATGGCGATTTCATGGCGTCGCTCGTGAGCTACTATGATGCGCAGGAAGCCATCGACAATGGCGAGGCAGTGGAAACGGCTACCGAGTCGCGCCGGCAGGCATGGCGTGAGTTTGTGACGTGCATATCCGACACCTACACCCAGCACAATCCGCTCATCGGACGCGAGGCTGAACTGGAGCGTACCATACAGGTGCTCTGCCGTAAGGACAAGAACAATCCGCTGCACGTGGGCGAGGCAGGTGTCGGCAAGACAGCGCTGGTGTACGGACTGGCGGCACGCATTGCCCGTGGCGACGTGCCCGACCGCCTCAAGCAGTCGCGCATTTACATGATGGACATGGGTACGATGATAGCTGGTGCACAATTCCGCGGCGACTTCGAGAAGCGCATCAAGCAGGTGATGGAAGGACTCACCGCTGAGCGCCACGCCATACTCTACATCGACGAGATACACAATATGGTTGGAGCTGGACGCTCGGGCGGCGACGCTTCGCTCGATGCCTCCAACATGCTCAAGCCTTATCTCGAAAGCGGCGAGATACGCTTCATAGGCTCCACCACCTACGACGAATACAACCGCTACATTGCCAGCCAGAAGTCGCTGGTGCGCCGCTTCCAGCAGATTGACATTGCCGAACCGTCTATCGACGACGCCGTGCGCATACTCGAAGGACTGCGCCCTGGCTACGAGAAGTTCCACGGAGTGAAGTTCGCAACGGGTGCCATGGAGTTTGCCGTGCGCCAGACAGCCCGCCACATCAGCGACCGCTTCCTGCCCGACAAGGCAATCGACCTCATCGACGAGGCAGGAGCCTATCGCGAGACCCATCCGCTCACCACTCAGAAGCGCCAGACCGTCGATCGCCGGTTGATGGGCGAGATACTTGCCAAGATGTGCAAGATAGACGCTGTCTCTTATACACATCTCCGAGCCCACGAGACTACGCTGCAT
>OBIB01000474.1_pt1 | contig 15373 bp, 19 predicted proteins | sample 1496261 | NCBI WGS metagenome assembly OBIB01 (sample SAMN05065771, study PRJEB22554) | human gut metagenome | biome: ENVO:2100002; feature: ENVO:00000062; material: ENVO:00002003 | host: Homo sapiens | place: USA
AACTTCTGCAGACTATCTTTCTGTTTGCTCCTTCTGGAAGCATATTGGTAAAAACAGGGAATAGATAATCAGATTGATAAGGTTCTTCCCTGAAAGGCATGGTAAGTGAGACCGGATCATGGGTCCTATCCATCATATACTGCTTGTCGTATGTGAAGGTATAACCTCTGCCCGGATTTGACTCCTCTAAGAGTCCTGCTTCTGTGTCGTGGCAATAAACGATAGCTTTTCTCATAACTTACTTTATTTAAACTGTTTGACGAATCTCATATTTAACCTCCATGCCAAGGATATCCATGATTTTTTCAACCGTCGATAGGGATGGGTTGCCTTTGCCGCTCTCTATTTTCTTGATGGTAGAAATGGCTATCTCAGACACGTCTGCGAGGTCTTGCTGTGTAATCCCCAAGGCCTTACGCTGCAATTTCATTACCTCTTGAATTTTCATATCAAGTAGTGTATTATATTGTACTTTTCGTGCAAAGATAAGAAATGTTTTTGGATTAAACAAGAAAAAGTATCATATAATGTTCTTTTTATGAAAAATTATAATTTCATGAGATTTTATTTTGGTAAGGAGAGGTGTCACTTGTAAGGTGAAATGGCACCCAAGGTGGCACTCAAGATGGCACCCAAGGTGGCACTCAAGATGGCACCCAAGATACCCAAGCTGATACTGAAGGTGATACTCAAATGATACCCAAATGATACCCAAATGATACCCAAGAATAAACATCTGACATTCAGTACAATTCTGTATCTTCCTAAAACAAAATTAGGGAGTTTACTCATCACAAGCAAACTCCCCTTGGTGTATATGTGTACATATATTCATGAATCCGGTCATTAAGGTCATTAAGGATTTCGGGGGTATTTAGACTGTCCCATAATTGTCTCTCCCCCAAACGAAAATAATGTTGTAGAATCAAAATTATAATAAAAGAATAATAAATTTTTCTCAGATATTTGATATTTTCAATAATATTTTTTAGTTTTGCAAATAATAGCATGTCGTAATAACTAACATTTAAAAATAAGCGCATGCGAACAATATGGTTTAAATTTTAAATAATGTAAAAATGAATGTATATTTTATAGATCCTACATCTCTTAAACCAGATGTATTGAATGCTTTATTTAAGACTCTCAAAGTAAAAGTAGCCTTTAGCTTTATACAAGAAAAAGAGTTACCCAAAGAAATTATATATTTTTTTGGTAAAAGAATTGCTATAATTGCAGAAAATGGGATTCAAAAGTATTTTTCTGATCAATGTGTATTTTCTTTACGCCAATTCATAGAACAGAATGTCGAACTATCAATTAACAAGTTCGGAAAATTATACTCAGACTTATCTTCTTCAGAAAAAAAGGTTATTAGTTCTTTTAGTGCTTATAATAATTTACTTAATTTAGATGATTTTAATGTACTAATATTCCTTCACTTAGAGTCTTCATATGATTCTAGAGGGAATATAAATGTTCCTCATTCTGAATCCATTGGTACCATGCAAAAGCATCTTCCTACCCAAATTGCTCAATATACATTAAATATCCTTCACAAAAAGTACCAGCATTATTATTATAGCGACCAAGTGGCATTCGTACTGATAAATGAATTTTTCGAAACATCTTTTAGATATTTCCCTAAAAACAACATGTGGCAAGAATATTATTTACTGTTTCCTAACCATACTTTAGACTTTTCACATTTTATTAAAAATAAAATAGCTTCTCAATTACCTCAATATGTAGAAGAGAGAAATGGCAGAAAATATATCTTGTCAATGCTTAAAGAAGAATATAAGGAAAAATGTAAACGTTTTTACGATGCCATGTACGATATTATAAACAGGGAAGAAATATACAAACAAGCAATGGATGAGGCTGTAGCAGAAGCTGCACAAGACAGAAAGGATATAGAAGACGATTTGCGTTTTTTAGGAATTTCAGATAGATATGAATGGTAACTAACAGAATGCCATCCGACCACGTATAACTAAAGTGTCGAATTACGAATTTCCAAGGGTGTCATGAAGGGGCTGTGTCTTTTTATGAGCTTAAACCAATAGCGTCCGCAATGCGGATGCTATTGGTTTTCTATATAATGTAAAGCCTCAACTAAAGCATTAAATTAATACTTTTCTTTGAATCAAAAGACTTAGATTCTCCATGACTCACATACCCAAGCTGATTCGAAACACATTGAGTATTTCCTATTATCTTGTCTATGTTACGATGAGAATGACCGTAAATCCAATAGTCTATTCGGCTATAGGCAATGAAGTTTCCCAGCTCTGCTGTGAAAGCACCGTTTATCGGACTACCCTTGAAATCCGGAGACACTAGTTCAAATGATGGAACATGATGCGTTGCCACAACAATATGCTTTGCCTGGCTCTCACTAACAGCCTTTTCGATGAAAGCACGGCACTTAGCATGCTCTTGATTAAACCGTTCACTGTTTATCACAACACCACAATCCTTAATACGATAGAAATCATTTACTCTGCGCTCGGTTGAAAAAGCATCCTGCGGCTCTATATTTCCCCATAGTGTAGAAACGATGAGGTCTGTATCATCCGAAAGATGTATTACTGCATTATAACAGCATTTGATATTATGCCGAATTTCCATGCACCATCCATCATAGAGTTGCCCCAAGTCATAACCCAAATAAAACTCATGATTACCTGGTATTACTATTACTTGCTTGAAATTCTCTGATGCCCAATCCCAGAATGGATGCTTGATAAAGCCTTCATCACCTAAATAGCCAGTATCTCCAGCCAACACCAGGATGTCAGCAACAGGCTGAAGAGGATGAGTCTCCAAATACAGGGTATTCTCCATGAATTCCAGATGCAAATCTGAAGCATATTGTATCTTAACCATAACTACAACATCGATTTCTTAAGTTGTTCTATAATCTCCTTGAATGTATCTATTCCTCTTACCATGACATTTCATTAATCAATCGTTCCAACTCTATTTGTATTCGCTCATCTTCATTGTCTTTCAATGACAGATAAAGCGAGAGCTTATCAACCACTCCTTCTGTACTTAACATTTTGGGGTTATACTTCCAAACTTGGATTTCATTTTCTCCGAATTGCTTGTCGGTTGCAACGGCCAAAGTTTTCAGTTCTTTCTTTGTAACAGCCCAACATTGCCTTGATTCTTCATTAAGCATCGTGTAGGAAGCCAGCGCATTCACCCCACTTATCTGTTGTCCCTCAAGTATAGCATCCGTATAGTAAAGCTGCTCTATCGGAGAAACCAACAATGGCAATGCTTTATTCCAAAGTTCCCTATTGCTTAAATCAATTTGCACCGTCTTGCTCTTTGTTCCTTCCAACTTAATCAGATCTTTGGAGACAAGCCAGCGCAATGATTTGTTTGCGGTCGCATAAGAAACGCCAAACTTATCGCTCAGTCCATAACCAGTTGTCCCAACAATGGATTCAATCTGCAAATGATAAAGCAACAAACATTGGGCAAAGGGAGGAATGGTTTCTTTCAAATCCAAGCCAACCTTTCTGTCTGGTTTGATGTCAAGCAAAAGAGATGGCAGGAACATTTGCCTGTTGGGGATAACAAAGTTAACTTTTTGTGCCACCAATCTTACCTTATTATAAGATGAAATGCATGGAGTGATTAATACGACGACGAGCTGTGTCTGTCGACCTATAATATCCAATTGTTTCTTCAACTGGGCAGGTGGCACAGAGTCACCATCCTTTAGGTAAGCCATCAAAATGTGCTGCCCTAAAATACATCCTTTATAAAAAGAGAACCTGGAAGAAACATTCATAGGGATTCCTACCAGCAAATCTTTATCTGCTGGTTCCAAAGCTACTTTTTCGCCCAAAATATTACCGAAATATGCAGCTGTTTCATCTATATAATATTTAATATTGCACATAATAACACCACTGATTTTACGTGCAAATATAGTGATTACATTCTGAATATCAAAACATTCTATTGAATAAATAAGTTTTTTTAAGATAATTATGGGGAGTTTACTCATCACGAGCAAACTCCCCATTGATGTATATGGGTACATGTATTCATCAATCCGGTCATGAAGGTCAAGGTCATTAAGGTCATTAAGGATTTCGGCTTTTCAAAATATCCCTCTACTATAAAATAAGGTTAAATCAAGTTCGCCCTGCCAACAAAATCCATCCATATAATCACTTTTCTGAATATTTTTTGTATTTTTGCAGATATATTGCGCTGATATGGAGTTGAGCATGGCTTATCCTCCTAGATTACAGGCGCATCATTATCAAATGATTTGAGCATGAAGAAGATATTATTCCTACACGGATTCTTCGCCACGGGCAGTTGTCCGATGGCGAGAGCCTTGAAAGAGGCGTTTGAGGGGACGGCGGTGGTGCTGACTCCCGACCTCCCTTTGCACCCCAAGGAGGCACTGAAGGAGATTCGCTCCATCATCGACCGGGAACAGCCCGACTTGCTTCTGGGCAACAGCTGCGGCTCTTTCCTCGCCCAGATGCTGGCTCCTGTGGTGGGCATTCCTGCCCTGCTCGGCAATCCGTATTTCATAATGACGGAGTTTCTGAAGGAGCGAATCGGCGAGCATGAATACAAGGCTCCGAGAAGGGACGGAAATCAGCGGCTGGTGATTGACGAGGAGCTGATTGAGGAGTTTGCCGAACTGGAAGCCGTGCAGTTTGACCATTGCTACCCCTATTATAAGAATCGTGTGTGGGGACTTTTTGGTGAGCAGGACACCCTGGCTCACTTCTCCCCTCTCTTCCTGGAGCATTACAACAACATCTTCCATTTCCCTGGCGGTCATACGCCTACAGAGCAGGAGGTGAAGACATGGTACGCTCCCCTTGCCCAGAAAATGCTGATGGAGTTTTCAGCAAAGGAAGAAAGATATTTCCAGCACTTCAAGGGCGGCAAATACAAGTTCATCCATTCTGCCTTCGACTCCGAGACTCAGGAGCGCATGGTGGTTTATCAGGCTCTCTATGGAGACCAAGCCTATTGGGTTCGCCCAGAAAACATGTTCTTCGGGAAAGTTACGAGGGACGGAAGAACTTTTAATCGTTTCACAGAGATAGACATAAAATAAATGATAAAGATACGTTGCATAGTAGAACACATTACCTACCAAAATCAAGAGAATGGATATTCCGTGATGAGGGTTAAGGTCAAGGATTATTCTGGCCTTGTTACCTTGGTGGGCAACCTGCTGGATATACCAGTGGGTGCTGTACTATTGTGTAATGGTGACTGGAAAGTCGATAAGCGATACGGACGTCAATTCGTATGCGAGACGTGGGAAGAAGTGATGCCTGCAACAGTATATGGCATAGAGAAATATTTGGGAAGCGGACTGGTGAAAGGCATTGGTCCGAAATATGCTCATCTGATAGTTGAGAGATTCGGTACTGATACCATCGAGGTAATTGAAGATGACATCGAACGACTATATGAAGTGGCCGGCATCGGTAAGAAACGTGTAGAGAAAATACGAGACAGTTGGGAGAAACAGAAGGACATCAAGAATGTAATGATCTTCCTGCAACAATACGGAGTAAGTACCGCTTATGCCGCCAAAATATATCGCCAGTACGGCAAGGAAAGCATCGACAACGTGAAAGAGAATCCTTATCGCCTTGCAGATGATATTTGGGGCATCGGATTTAAAACCGCTGATGGTATTGCCTCTAAGATGGGCTACGAGAAAAACGATTTGAGACGTTGCAAAAGTGGCATAAATTATACATTGAATGAACTTTCTAACGAAGGACATGTATATGCTATAGAAGAGCAGCTTATAGAAGCAGCAAAAAAACTGCTTGAAGCAGACGAAGAACCTATCAGACAAGCCATTTCAGAGATGATTGCTTCGGAAGATCTCATCCGTGAGAATGAAGCTATATATCTGCCTCCATTCTATCATTCTGAACGTGGAACGGCAAAGAAACTCTTGACCTTAATAAATAGTCAAGGAGCAAATAACCTCGGATTGAAGGCTGATATTAAAGCGATAGAAAAGGCCTCTGGTATAGAATATGACGAGGTTCAGATTGATGCCATCCTACAAGCGATCCGCTCGAAAGTGATGGTACTGACTGGCGGTCCTGGTACAGGTAAGACCACAACTACGCAAGGTATTATTGCTGCGTATAAAACGGCAGGAATGAGGATTTTGCTTGCAGCACCTACTGGCCGTGCGTCCAAGCGAATGAGCGAAGCTACCAATATGGAAGCCAAGACCATTCATAGACTATTGGAGTTTAATCCACAAGATGGTTACAAACGAAATGAGGAGAACCCACTGGAAGGTGATGCGCTGATTGTGGATGAGTGTTCTATGATTGACATCATATTGATGTATAATCTAATGAAGGCTATTCCCGAACACATGCGCTTTGTGCTTGTGGGTGATATTGACCAGTTGCCAAGTGTTGGAGCTGGCAATGTTTTGCGTGACATTATTGACTCCGAGAAGATTCCCGTAGTTCGACTAACCCGCATCTTCCGACAGGCTCAATCCAGTAGAATCGTCATGAGTGCCCATGCCATCAACCAAGGGCATTATCCAGATACGAGCAACGGCAAGCAGACCGACTTCTTCTTCATCAAAAATGAAGATCCGGAACAAGTGGCTGAAGAAATAGTAAAACTTGTGAAGTATCGCTTGCCAAAGGCTTACAATCAGCCTTTAAGCAACATCCAGGTACTTACGCCGATGCAAAGAAGTGTGGTAGGTGCAGCCAACCTGAACATGATGCTACAGCAAGCACTCAATACAACTACATTGGGCATAAGCCGTGGTGGTACAACTTATAAGTTGGGCGACCGTGTGATGCAAATACGTAACAATTACGACAAGAATGTGTACAATGGTGACATCGGAACTGTAGAAAAAGTCAACATAGAAGACCGCACCCTATGTGTCAACTTTGACAACAATCTGGTGGAATATGAAGCAACGGAGCTTGATGAGCTAACATTGGCCTATGCTTCTACCATTCATAAATCGCAAGGTTCAGAATATCCGATCGTGGTAATCCCAGTTTTGATGACTCATTTTGTGATGCTTCAGCGCAACCTCATTTATACAGGCATTACGAGAGCTAAAAAAATCTGTGTGCTTATCGGCCAGCCCAAAGCTCTCGCTTATGCAATACGTAATCTGACGGTAATCAACAGAAACACCAAATTGAAAGAACGACTGCGTGGAGAGATAGAAGCGAACAGTAATTATGGTCTCCACATCAGCAATAGATACATACTTCCTGAGGAACAGCCAATGATGGCTGCGGAACCAGAGCCAAATCAAGACATTAGAAGTAATATTAAATGATCATATATATAGCAAGAAAGATGTATTTTTTCTGATATGGTAAAGGTGTTTAGTATAACAGATGTAAAATAATCGGATAAAAATGAGAAAAGAATCAAGAGCAATGGATAGTGAGTGGGCTTTGGAACTAATGCACAAGGCTCCGTATATAACGGTCAGTTTTATTGACGAAGAAGGCAAGCCTTATGGTTTACCCCTGTCACTCGCATCAGATGATGATGTGAACTGGTATTTTCATGGTGCCTTGGAAGGCAAGAAGCTGGAGGCAATCAAGGCTCATCCAGAGGTCTGCCTTTCGGCCGTAACCCGTTGTGCGCCTACAGTTGGTCCGAAGGACGGCAGTTTCACCCTGCAATTCAAATCAGCCATTGCATTCGGCAAGGCAGAAATCGTGACCGAGGATGCAGAGAAGATTCATGGTCTCCGACTAATCTGTGAGCGTTTCCTTCCTCAACACATGGATGCTTTCGATCAGAGCATCGCCCGTTCTCTATCACGCACGGCTGTAGTTCGCATCACACTTACTGAGCCGCCAACCGGCAAACGCAAGCAGTATGATAAGGAGGGCGTGGAAATGAAATATGGCAGAATGGAATAAACGAACTTTAAAACATATTGATTATGAAGAAGATAAAGTTAAGCAATGGCGTGGAAATGCCACAACTGGGATATGGTGTTTATCAGGTGGAACCTGATGAGTGTGAGCGTTGTGTGCTGGATGCTCTCAGCGTAGGCTATCGGATGATTGATACTGCACAGGCTTATCTCAACGAGGAAGCCGTGGGCAACGCATGGAAGAAGAGCGGCGTGAATCGTGATGAGATTTTCCTCGTTTCCAAGGTCTGGCATTCCAACTATGGCGAGGGACAGACCATGAAGAGCATCGACGAGAGTCTGCGCAAACTGCAGACCGACTACATCGACCTGATGCTCCTCCACCAGCCTTACTGCGACCGCTACGGTGCCTATCGTGACTTGGAAAAAGCTTACAAGGCAGGAAAGGTTCGTGCCATCGGAGTGAGCAACTTTTTCCCTGATCATCTCATCGACCTGGCTTCAAACATGGAGATTGCGCCGATGGTGAACCAGATGGAGACGCACGTGTTCAACCAGCAGCACGAGACCCGAAAATTCATGAATGAGTTTGGCACCAAGCTCATGGCATGGGCTCCTTTGGCAGAAGGTCAGAACGGAATGTTTACCAACCCTACCCTCACCCAGATTGGCGAGAAATACGGAAAGACTGCTGCACAAGTAGCCTTGCGCTGGCTGTTGCAGAGCGATGTGATCATCATCCCTAAGACCGTTCATAAGGAACGAATGGAAGAGAATCTGAATCTCTTCGACTTCGAACTTGATGCTGAGGACATGCAGGCGATTGCCAAGCTCGACACCGCCCATAGTCTCTTCCTCGACCATCATAGCGGAGAAACAACCAAGCAGTTTATGGAGTGGAGAGCTGTGGTGAAACCTACAGAATAATGTGACAATCACTCCAACTAAGGCTCAATATAAAACAAAGAATTTATGACTTCACTTCAAGAAAGACTGTTCGACATGCAGGATAAGCAGTATGCTGCTTTCCAAGCCAAACTGACACCGGGGGTGCCTATGGAGAGCTTCATAGGCATTCGTGTTCCTGTGCTTCGCAAGTTCGCAAAAGATTTTACAAAGGAGAAAGAATGCGAGGAATTCCTTCATCAGCTTCCTCACCAGTACTACGATGAGAACATGCTTCACGGACTCCTCATTTCCGAGGTGAAAGACTACGAAGAATGCATCCGTCTGACAGACAGTTTCCTGCCATTCGTGGACAACTGGGCAGTTTGCGACATCATGTCTCCGAAGGTGTTTGCCAAACACAAGAAGGAGCTATTAACGAAAATCAAGACTTGGAGTAAATCGTCGCACGTTTATACTTGTCGCTTTGGAATAGAGACACTTATGTCTCATTACCTGGATAAAGACTTCAAGGCAGAATATCTTGAAATTCCTGCATCAGCAAGGAGCGAAGAGTATTACGTAAAAATGATGGTTGCCTGGTTCTTTGCCACCGCCCTTGCCAAGCAATGGGATGCAACGATTCCCTACATCGAGCAACGCCGCCTTGCTCCCTGGACGCACAACAAGACCATCCAGAAGGCCATCGAGAGCTACAGAATCACACCTGAGCAGAAGGAATACCTGCGGACGTTGAAGATAAAATAAAAGGAAAAAATGGAAAAGGCGAATAACCATGAAATGGGAAATAGCCTTTTTAATATCCTGTACAAAACTACCACACTTAGCAATATTTGTGGTACTTTTGTACCAAAATTAGGAGAACAATTATGGAAACAAAGAATTCATTCATATCATCTGCAAGCGTCAAAGTACAAGGACGAACAGCTTACTACAAGATGCTGGAAGCCGTTCGCCAAGGTGAACTGATTCAGGTTTGCCGTGGCGTATATGCTAACATAGACCAATTGTCAGCATGTATGGTTGATATTGAGTCTATTGTCCCCAACGGAATCCTCTGCCTTTGGTCTGCCTGGAATATCCATCAGCTTACGACATCCATGCCGCAAGCTTATCATGTCGCCATCAAAAGGGATAGAAAGGTTAAGGTACCTTCATTCCCAAAGATAGAGCTCCATCACTATACTTCCAACATTCTTGAAATCGGCGTGATGGAGAAAGTCATAGATGGATTTAAGGTAAAGGTATATGATGTAGAACGATGCGTATGCGATGCAGTAAAGTTCCGCAATAAGGTGGGCATTGATGTCTGTTCTGAAATCATCGATAACTATCTTTCCAGACCAGGAAGAAATATCAGTAAATTAATGGATTATGCCCGACAATTGCGTGTTGGCAACATCCTGGGAATTTATCTACAAATGAAACTGTAAGTAAAGAATAATTATGACACAAGATACTTCTACATATTACGTTTGGATAGGTGGCTCATGTGATTATGGCCATAAAGAGCGAGCTGGTGGTGCTGCCGTTGTGATTGAGCATAACGGCAATATCATCAGCCGTGATGTAATCAGCGACCTACACACCACGGAGTTCCGCATGATGCTAACCCTCATGATCAAGGTAATGCAGGAAATCCCGGAAGATTCCGATATTCTCTTCCTGACCAACGCTGCCTATATTCAGAACTTTGACAAGACTCCAACATCAAAGTCGGCTAATCCGGACTTGATCATTCAATGCATCGAGGAAAAGAAAAGACACAAATCAGTCGGAGTCAAGATTGTGCAATATCACAAAAGTCCATTGCTGATAGAAACCCATGACATGGCTACGGAAGCAATGGCAAAGACAAGGAAGGAGTTTCATCAGAAAAACAAGTAAATGTTTAGGGGCGTTTTCCGGTCATTAAGGTCACGGTCATTAAGGTCATTAAGGATTTCTGGTTATTCAAGATGCCCCCAAGTTGTCCCTCAATGCCTATCTAGCATATAAATAAGGTTAAATCAAGTTCGCCCTGCAAACAAAATTCATTCATAAAACCACTTTTCTGAATATTTTTTGTATTTTTGCAGATATATAGTGCCAATATGGGGTTTAACTTGGCTTATACCATAGATTCAGGCGCATATCTATCAAATGATTAGAGCATGAAGAAACAATAATGAATACAAAATTAACGGAATACAGAATATGGCATATACAGACAACGATACATACAGACATATTCACTTCGCCGTTATGGCAATAGAGAGTGGAGCACGGAAACTGGGCATTTCCGGAAAGGAGATGCACGACCGCCTGCTGAAGCAGGGACTGATTCATCGTAGGCTGATTAAACGGTATGAAGACCTGCATACGCAAAGCCTTGACTGGGTGGCAGACGACATTAGTGAAACTTTATTAAACTGGGAGAAAGAAGTATGAGGGATTCTGTATTATGGCGCAAACAAAGCCGAATAATAATGATGCTTGCAGAAACTCTGCATATTGATGCAGAAAGGGCACTCAACTTGTTTTACACTACTAAGGTGTACCAGCAACTGTCTGACCCCAAATATGGCTTACAGCTTATGAGCGATGATTATATTCTTGAAAACCTCATAGAAGAACTGAGGGAAACCCAATAACATTAAAAATGGAGGCTTAATGTAAGAAGTTACGGAGAATATGAATTATCTCCGTAACTTTTTACATTTTCATCTTATATGTTTTTGGGAGCATTTCACTCCAAAACTATACAGTATTAGAAGTCACATGTATCTGGGTCTGAACCAATTCTGTCAGTTTTCAGCGATGCGATTTCAAGCATTTCCTGCTGAGAGAGTTCAAAGTCGAATACATCGAAGTCTTCCTTGATTCGGCTTGGAGTAACCGACTTCACCAGTGGCAGCACGCCTGTCTGCATCACCCAGCGGATGACAACCTGGGCCACGCTCTTGCCATAGTTAGAAGCAATCGACTTCAAGAGAGGATTGTCCAAGACATTGCCTCTTCCCAATGGGCTCCATGCTTCCACGAGAATGTTGTTCTTCTGGCAGAACTCCACGCACTCCTTCTGGGTGAATCCAGGATGATACTCTATCTGGTCAACCATCGGACAGATGTTTGCCTTCGCCATTACTGGCTCTGCATGATGCTGCATGAAGTTGGAAAGACCGATGCTGCGAATCAAGCCCTCTTCATGCAGACGCTCCATCGCTTTCCAAGTATCTGCATTCAGCTGATTTGCATCCTTGCCAAACTGCAACTCGTTGGCTGGCCAGTGAATGAGATAGAGGTCGAGATAATCAAGCCCTAAATCGCTCAAAGTCTTGTCAAACGCCTTCAAGGTCTTGTCGTAGCCACGCTCTGTGTTCCAAACCTTGCTGGTAACAAAGAGATTCTCACGCTTGATTCCACTTTCCTTGATTCCCTCGCCCACGCTCTTCTCATTTTTATAGATAGCAGCGGTGTCGATGTGGGTGTAGCCTGCAGCGATGGCAGCTTTCACAGCTTCAACGCAGGTTGCTCCATCAGGAGTAAGAAACGTTCCGAAACCCGGTGTAGGAATCTTCACTCCATTATTCAATAATATTTTCTTTTCCATAATTAAACTAATCTTTTAATTTCAACTATTCTTTTGACGGTGCAAAGTTACTGACTTTTTCGCTTCAATAAGTATTTCTGTCATATTTCTATTTGTTTTGATTACGGTGCAAAGGTAGTGCATAAAACAAAGACACATTATACCATATACAATTTCTTCTCTACCATTTTGATAAAAGAATTAATTGTGACTCATCCGACAAGCAATGCCCACGCTCTTTTCTGAACGCCAAAAACGCCAAAATGATAAATCATTCTCATTCATACACACCATTCTTATAGTCATCTTGGAATTCTCTACATGTCTTGCCCGTCTGCTGCTTGAAAAAACGCATCAGGTGGGGTGGTTCGGAGAAGTTGAAAGCATAGGCTATCTCACTTATAGACTTGCTGGTGAATAGAAGTTCATTTTTGATTTCTGCCAACAGTCGCTGTTTCAGCAGATAGGTAGCCGATACTCCATACTGCGCCATCACGCTATGGTTCAGGGTGATGCGGCTAATCTTGAGTAGCGAGGCGTAGTCCTGCACACGCTGCAACTTCCGGATGTGGGGTTCCATCAATTCCACAAACTGAAAGGCATAATAATTCTTAGGAGCAGCCAGAGGCAATTGATACTCAAGGGCATAATGGCGATTCATAATTGCCAACAGATAGTAGAGCACACTGACGATAATGTTGTAGCTGTCGGCTTGCGGCTGCCGAAGTTCTGTCCGTATTTTCTTGAGCAGCCGCTGATATTCTTCGCATTCATTTCCCGAACACATCAAATAGGGCGGTATTTCGGTCTGCTGGCAGTATTGCAGACGATAGACAAAGAATTTGTCGGCAATAAACGTTCGCATAAAATCCTCGCGAAATATCAAAAACTCGTAGTCGAGAGCCTCCTCATCGATGTGCCATTCCTGCTGCTGGTGAGGCTTCACAATAAGCACCATGCCGTCTTTCAGGTTTATCTTCCTGTAGTCTATCAGCACGTAGCCATTGGCTTTCTTGATGAAAAATATTTCGAAGAAGTCGGTCTTGAACACTTCATGCTCCGTTAGCACCCAAGGGCACTCGCCGCCATAAGCTGTGTTGATGTAGAAATCTACGCCACAGTCCGTCTTGCTGAATGGCACTTCTACCAGACGCTGTCTTTGCTTTGCCATAATCTTAATCAGTTATTTTTTATGCAAAGGTACATTTTTTCGATGATTTATCAAAATGGCACAACTGGAGAATGAAATGGTATAGATAAATTTAACATTTCAAGCTACCTTTGCACCATAGTTAGAAATAAAACATTAAGATTATGAAGATTCAACAGATTAGAAATGCCACCATCATTATCGAGTATGCGGGAAAGCGATTTCTCGTTGACCCCGTGCTCGGCGAGAAAGGGTCGTTTGCTCCTTTTCCGTTCTCTCACCATCAGGAGTTGAGAAACCCGCTACACGACCTGCCCATGAAGGCAGAAGAAATTGTCAACAACATAGACTGCGTGCTACTTACCCATCTGCACCTTGACCACATCGACAATACCGCCTACAAGCTGCTGAACAAGAAGGTTCACATCTTTGTGCAAGACGAGCAAGATAGGAATACTGTTAAGAGTCATGGATTTACCAACGTGGAAATCATTGGCGAAGACTCACGTTTCGGCGACATCCGTCTGTCAAAGACAGAAAGCCGTCACGGTCACTGGTGGATGCTCCCCTTGGCAGGTCACACCTGCGGCTATGTGCTGCGTCATGAGGCAGAACCGGTCTGCTATCTGGCAGGTGACACCATCTGGTACAGCGGAGTACGCCGAAACATAGACCGCTGGCATCCGCAGGTTATTATCGTGAACGCTGGAGGAAACAAATTCTATATAGGCGGACATGTCATCATGCACATTCCTGATGTTATAAAGTCAATGGACTATGCTCCTTGGGCAACCTTCGTGGCAACCCATCTTGAAGGTGTCAACCACAATCAAGTCACCCGTGCTGCCATGAGAGAAGAAGTCTTGAAGTGCGGCAAGGCAGACCGCATTCATATTCCCGAAGATGGAGAGATTATAGATCTGTAGCTCCACGATGGGCTGATAGCCTTCATCACGCATATCTTCCAACTGAAAAGTTAAAACTCCGAGAACTTTTTCAATAAGTTCTCCAAACTCACTCAAAATACAAAGACAAACGCTATCTTTGTGCACGTCAAGACCGCATACTGCTTTCATAGGCTTGCATATTTTGGGGGTAAAATTTCACCCAAAGATAAATATAATTTGTGACTTAGAGCACGTTGATGCAAGATTTTAGGTGTGTCGGTCTTGACATTTTAACGCAAGCAGCGAGCACTCGGAGATATTATATTGCACAAACTATAGTTCTTTTTGGGTAGTGTCGGCTACAGAAAAAGAAGCTGGAGGTGAAGTAAAGAGATTTTCTCCCAACTATGATGACAACAAGGATGCATCCATTACCACAGATTGGCTGACTGCTAAAAGTGAAGGAAATATATTGACTGTAACCATTCAGCCTACAACACTGGATGCTAACCGCTTTATGAAAGTGGAAGTGGAAGCAGGTGACGTCTTCGATGAATTCAACTTCAAACAAAGGGGGTTGAAGGTTGGATTGTAAGAAGCTAACATTTGTATTCCAAATCAATATAGCCCCTTTACAAGCAAGAATAGGTAAAACCGACTGACAATATAATCAGTCGGTTTTGCTATTTTAGAAATCACAAGTATCTGGATCAGAACCGATTCTGTCAGCCTTCAGCGATGCGATTTCAAGCATTTCCTGCTGAGAGAGTTCAAAGTCGAAGACATCGAAGTTTTCCTTGATTCGGCTTGGAGTAACCGACTTTACCAGTGGCAGCACGCCTGTCTGCATCACCCAGCGGATAACTACCTGAGCCACGCTCTTGTTATGGTTGGCAGCAATCGACTTCAAGAGAGGATTGTCCAAGACATTGCCTCTTCCCAATGGGCTC
>OBIB01000479.1_pt1 | contig 15226 bp, 8 predicted proteins | sample 1496261 | NCBI WGS metagenome assembly OBIB01 (sample SAMN05065771, study PRJEB22554) | human gut metagenome | biome: ENVO:2100002; feature: ENVO:00000062; material: ENVO:00002003 | host: Homo sapiens | place: USA
GTGCCTCGTAATGCTCATCCATACTGATATCGTTAGGCTGATTGAAACCACTGAACACGCTTACCTGCGAGAACTTGGTAACACCTGTGAGCAAGACAAATTGCAGATTAGCATCGGCAGCCTTGAAGACACTATAGAAACCTTTCAAGATTTCGCGATGCCAGTCCTCCAACAACCGTTCTTCACCCTTTATTGATGTTTTGATTTGTGTATCAAGCACATCCAATATTGGCTTATCATACTCGTCAATTAAAACCACGGCACGAAGTCCTGTTTTCTCATGAGCAGCTTTCAATACATATTCAAAACGACCTCCTAAGGAATCCCTGAAAGGACTTTTACCATATATCATCTCTTGCGATGCAACAAAGTTCTCTAATATGACCTCAAGTTCTCCAGGATTAGTGAAATTATTACCATTAAAGTCTAGATGAAACACAGGATATTGCTTCCACTCCTTCTCTAGTTTATCGATGGCAAGGCCCTTGAACAATTCCTTCTTGCCCTCGAAATAACACTTCAGGGTAGATACGAGCAAGGACTTTCCGAATCGTCGAGGACGACTCAGAAAGTAAATTGTTCCATTATGAACCAAATCATAGACCAAGCCTGTCTTGTCCAGATAAACAAATCCATCCTCTATGATTTTCTCAAAGTCCTGTATGCCTATAGGATATTTCATATTGCTGCCATTTTAAATTCTTTCGGCAAAGTTACAAAAAATAATGATACAAGCAAAGGAATATCCCGAAAAAAAGATAAGTGATGCTGGAATTCCCGCCTTGGACGAGGAGTTTCTACCAATAAAGGAAGGAGGAATAAGTATATCTCAAGGGGAAGTTTACTCGTATTTACGATGAAACACCAGGAGACAAACGGCTCCAGCCAATGCCATCGGCACACCGATGAGCGCAGGATAATTATATCCCAATCCCATCGCCACAGGGATTCCACCCAAGAAGGCACCCAGGGCATTGCCCAGATTGAACGCTGCCTGGATGCAGCAACCGCCCAGCATCTCGCCTCCCTCGCTGTGCTTCACGATGAGAAACTGCTCTGGCGAACCGATACCGAAAAGGCAGGCACAACTGATGAACATCATCGCTGCCGATACCCAGCCATTGTACGAGAAGAAGAAGGTGGCAAGCAAGGCTGCAGCAGCCAGAAACTGAAGACAACAGGTAAAGCGACCCGGCTTGAACCTATCTGCCAGCAAGGCACTCACCTGGTTTCCTACCACCATTCCCAAACCGGCAAGTATCATCAACACAGAGATTGATGCCGCATGGAATCCGCCATCTATCTGCAAAAGCGGTGAGATATAACTGAACCAGCAGAGAATACCGCCATTGCCCAGGAAGGTAGCGGCAATGATAAGCCACGGAGCCAGATTGCGCATGAATCTGAACTGCGCCTTCATGCCCTTGTTAGGCAAAGCCTCTACATCAGGAACCCACTTGTAAATCATGTAAAGCGTAATGACTCCCAACGCCACCGACATCAGAAAAGGTACTCGCCAGGAGAAGGCATGACTCAGAAAGGTGCCCAGCGGAACACCCATCAGGTTGGCGAAAGGCATACCGGCACACATCATCGCCACCGCCTTGGTTCCCTTGCCTTCCTTTGCCATCTTCACAGCCACGATGGTACCCGTGCCAAAGTAGGCACCATGAGGAAGCCCCTGAACAAATCGGGCACAGAGCAAAAGCCAGTAGCTTGGGGCTATCGTTGCAATGACGGCACCCAGTGTAACCAGCGAAGTGAGAAACAGGAGAATCTTCTTGGGGCGGTACTTATGCATCAAGATAAGAGAGAAGGCACCGGCGCAAACGCCCAGCGCATAGATGGAGATGAGATGACCAGCCTGAGGAATGGACACGTTCATATCGTGCGCCACATCGGTGAGGATTCCCTCGATAATAAATTCAGCCATGCCCAGGGTGAATGTGCCCAGGGCAAGTGCAAACAATCCTTTTTTCATACGTGCTATCCTAATTCTTTTTATCTTATTATCTTAAAATAATTTGTTTCAAGGGTGCAAAATTACAAAAATATCTCCACAATGAAAGGATAAGAGCGCAAAAACTTTGCTCTTTCAAGAATTATTAGTAATTTTGCACTCAAAAACAAAAGGAGAGGGGTGATGGCGGATGCCGGAATCCCTCTTTCTACATAACTGATAAAGAAGAAAGCCGATGATAAATATTGCCCAATACTTCCCGATTACCGACCCTACGTTGATTTTCTTCGTAGTGCTCCTCATCATCCTCTTTGCCCCCATCATCATGGGTAAACTCAGAATTCCCCACATCATCGGAATGGTGCTGGCGGGTATCCTCGTGGGCAAATACGGACTGAACATCCTGGAACGAGATGCCTCGTTCGAACTCTTCGGAAAGGTGGGACTTTATTACATCATGTTTCTCGCAGCCCTGGAGATGGACATGGAAGGCATGAAGAAAAACAAGTTGCGGCTCATCATCTATGGTCTACTCACCTGCTTCGTTCCCTTCTTCCTCACCTTCGGCATGAGCATCTGGCTGCTGCATTATTCCCTCAAGGCTTCCTTCCTGCTGAGTTGCATCATGGCTTCCAACACCCTGATAGCCTACCCTATCGTATCCCGATTCGGATTGCAGCAGAAGCCGAGCGTCACGCTGAGTGTGGGGTCCAGTATGCTTTCGCTGCTGATAGCGCTCATCATGCTGGCGGGTCTCGTCGCCTCGTTCTCCAAGCACGACGGCGTTCTCTTCTGGCTTTTCTTCGCCGCCAAGTTTGCAGCTTACTGCGGAGTCATGATTTTCCTGATTCCTAGATTAACGAGATGGTTCCTGCGCCGGTACAGCGATTCCGTGATGCAGTTTATCTTCGTGATGGCGATGCTCTTCATGAGTGCGGCTCTCTCGCAGATGGTGGGCATCGAGGGCGTGTTCGGTGCCTTCTTCGCAGGTCTTATATTAAATAGGTATATCCCGCACGTTTCTCCGCTGATGAACCGACTGGAGTTTACGGGCAATGCACTCTTCATCCCTTACTTTCTGATAGGTGTGGGCATGCTCATCAACGTGGGACTGCTCTTCCAGGGCGGTCACATTCTTTGGGTCATCTTCTGCATCGTGTTCTTCGGAACCTTGGGAAAAGCCATTGCAGCCTATGCCGCCTGCTTCGGATTCCGGTTGCCGCTGTCATCGGGTCACATGATGTTCGGTTTGACTTCTGCCCATGCCGCCGGCAGTATCGCCATGGTGATGGTGGGTATGAACCTCCTGGTGGGTCCGAACACCTATCTGGTGAACGATGACATGCTGAATGGTGTGGTGATGATGATTCTCTGCACCTGCGTCATCTCTTCGATGCTCACCGACTGGAGTTCCAGAAAGATTATCCTCCGCGACAAGGAGCTTCCAGATGCCGAGGATACCAAGAAGGTAAGCGATGAGAAGATTCTCATACCGGTGAAGTATCCGGAATATGCCGATAATCTGATGAGTCTCGCCTTCCTGGTGAGAAACCAGAAGCTGAACAGAGGACTGGTCTGCCTGAACGTAGTGTATGATGACAAGGATATGCGATACAAGCAGGAACAGGGCCGACAGCTGCTGGACCATTGCAGTCAGCTTGCCGCAGCCACCGATGTGATGACGCAGACGCAGGTTCGCATTGCTGCCAACATCGCCAACGGCATCAAGCATGCCTTCAACGAGTTCCAGTGTTCAGAAATCATCATCGGCATGCACATGCACCCGGAGGTTTCGCCTAAGTTCTGGGGAGAGTTCCATCAGAGTCTCTTCAACGGACTGAGCCGCCAGATTATCATGGCGCGCATCAAGCAGCCGCTCAATACCATCCGCCGAATACAGGTGGCGATACCATCGAGAGCCGAGTTTGAACCGGGCTTCTACCGATGGGTAGAGCGACTTGCCCGACTTGCCGGCAACCTGGATTGCCGCATCCAATTTCATGGCAGGGAGGAGACGATGGCACTCATCAACGAGTACATCACCAACCGCCATCATGAAGTGAGAGCCGACTACACCCTGATGCACCATTGGAACGAGATGCCGCAACTTGCCTCACACATAAGCAAGGACCATCTCTTTGTGGTGGTGACAGCTCGAAAGGGAACCGTTTCCCACAAGTCGGCATTGGAGCGATTGCCGGAAGAGCTTACCCGCTTCTTCTCGGGCACCAACCTGATGATTATCTTCCCTGACCAGCACGGAGATTCATCGGGCAACGTACTGACATTTGCCGAGCCTCAGCACCAGGAGGAAATCAGTGCCTATGTGGCATTCAACCAATGGTTCACAAAGAAATTCAGAAAATAAAGAGAAAACAAAGGATACTAAAAAAAGGTCGCCAGCATTTTGGCGACCTTTTTAGTATATCCCGGATATCCACCGCTAGGCGTCCCAGCGGAGTTGAAATCCGCTGTAAAAAATACACACCATAGCAATATCTTTGCAGCCAGAACGTTATCAAAACAATTAATGTAATATACAAATATGGCATTGAATCAAACCAACAAGCTCGTGTGGATTTGAGCGGAGGCGAGGAGATGTTGAAGCGCACCTTCCACAAGTGGAAGTGGAATATCTTCGACACCTTTGGCTTGTCGATAGAATGCGAAAAGACAGCTCCTCATTCAATAAAGATAATCAATAAGTACACGTTATGAAAGATTTTGCAGCAATAGACTTTGAAACAGCTAATAATGAGCGTTCATCAGTCTGCTCCGTGGGCATCGTCATAGTTCGTGACGGCGAGATAGTGGACAAATTCTACTCGCTCATCAAGCCCGAACCGGAGTATTACAACTATTGGTGTAGCCAGGTGCATGGCTTGTGCACTGCCGATACAGAAGATGCGCCCATCTTCCCCGAAGTGTGGAAACAGATAGAGCCAAAGATAGCCGGTCTCCCTCTCGTAGCCCACAACAAGGCGTTCGACGAGAGCTGTCTGAAAGCGGTCTTTCGTATCTATCAGATGGACTATCCCGGTTATCCGTTCTACTGTACCTGTGTGGCTTCACGCCGAGTCTGGCCACAAGGTAGTCATACTCTTGATGTAATTGCAGCCCGCTGCGGTTATGATCTGTCAAACCATCATCATGCCCTGGCCGACGCAGAAGCCTGTGCTGCCATAGCATTACAAATACTATAAAATATGAGTTCAATAAACAATTTAAAAGATAGGTTAAAGGACATAGGTTACAAGACAACCATTACCCTATCAAATTATATTCAACTGCTGAAAGGATCAGGAAGTTTCGTCATTCCTGACTATCAGCGTGGTTATGTTTGGGGACAGAGAAAGAAAAATTCGCAATCTGATTCTGTCTCTTTCTTAATAAATTCACTTAAGGAATCTTTCACTAGTAAAATTATGCGTCTCTAAGATTTGTTAAAAACCTATAACAAAATATACAACCTATTGATATTTTCCGTATCTTTACAGAGTTAAAACTGATGTCGAACCTTTAAAATTATAACATCATGAAAATAGGTATTCCAAAAGAGATTAAGAATAATGAGAACCGTGTTGGAATGACACCTGCAGGAGTAGCTGAATTCATTAGTCATGGTCATGAAGTGATGGTTCAGCATACAGCTGGTGTAAACAGTGGTTTTGCTGATGAGGCGTATGAAAAGGTGGGCGCCAAAATCTTACCCGATATCCAGAGTGTATATCGTGAGGCGGAAATGATTGTAAAGGTGAAAGAACCTATCGCTGAGGAATATCCACTTATCCATCAAGACCAGCTTGTCTTCACTTATTTTCATTTTGCCTGTGACAAGGAACTTACCGATGCCATGATCAAGAGTGGAGCCGTCTGTCTGGCTTACGAGACTGTAGAAACAGATAACCACCATTTGCCTTTACTCATTCCGATGAGTGAAGTAGCAGGAAGAATGGCCATTGTTAACGGTGCTTTTTACCTGCAGAAAACAATGGGAGGAAAAGGGAAACTGATGAGCGGTGTGCCTGGTGTGAACCGCATCAAGGTTTTGGTATTGGGAGGCGGAACCGTAGGAGAAGCTGCAGCAAGAATGGCTGCAGGAATGGGAGCTGATGTATGGATTACAGATATCAGTTTGCCTCGTCTTCGTCAGTTAGAGATGGAGCTGCCTATCAATGTACACACGCTCTATTCCAACGAGCATAATATTTGTAGGGAATTGCCAGATGTGGATATCGTTGTGGGTAGTGTGCTCGTACCAGGTGATAAGGCGCCGCATCTTATCACCAAAGATATGTTGAAATTGATGGAGCCAGGAACTGTACTTGTTGATGTAGCTATCGATCAGGGCGGCTGTTTTGAGACATCGCATCCAACCACACATTCCAATCCGATATATATGGTTGATGGAATCGTGCATTATGCAGTAGCCAATATTCCAGGTGCTGTGCCAAATACCTCTACTACAGCCTTGACCAATGCTACGCTGAAATATGCACTGGCGCTTGCAGATAAGGGGTGGCGAAAGGCATGCAAGGAGGATAAAGCCCTGTATAGAGGTTTGAACATCGTAAATGGAAAGGTGGTATTCAAGGCTGTAGCGGATGTCTTCGGACTGGACTATGAAGAAATGAAACTCTAAGTAGGGTAAGGGAGGATTCCATACCCCAAAAAGCTATGGAATCCTCCCTTATAAATGTATTGTGATTTTTACCTATGTGTCATGGGGCATCATCAACTACTTGTAGTTTTCGTCATCGTAGGTGATGATGTCCAGATCTTCTGCTATTTTCTTCAGCCCATTTTTGATTCTTCCGCCTAGTGTCCATGCCTTTGGCTTATTGACAAGCGGTTCAGCAGGAACTTCTCTTGAGTTTTCTGCTGTAGGAGAACAGTGAATCGCCTGACGAACCCTCTTGATAATGCCATCAACGAGAAGTGTTCGCGCATCAAGGCAGCTTTCTCTGACCTAATGGACGAATACCAGGCCGACTATTATATCATCAATAGCCATATAAAGCGCCACCAAGGCTCTTCCATGAAGCTCTGGTTCGAGAGGTTGAAGATCATCAACCTTCCGAGGGAACTTGTAATCTACCAAAGTTGATGATTTTTAGCCAGAATTATTCATAAGTAAAATGTTAAAAAACGCCCTAAGCACAAAGTTTTCCACAACAAAAGTCTTTAATATCGGAATTTTTCCTTACCTTTGTGGTCAACATTTGGCAATTCTTAAAAAGAAAAGTCAATCGGTTTTTCATCTAACCTCTGGATATAACATTGGAAGATAAAATCAAACAGCCTTTAACGGCTAACGCTTCATTGTATAATGGGCAACCTACCGACACAGGTTCATCGTGTCCAAGTGCAAGACTTACCTCTTGTACGCCCTCCACTTCAAAGAACAAAGGTGGGGTGTCGGTAGAGAATGTACCTTCACGAAACAAGCAATGGTTCGTATTAAGAGTTTCTTATGGGCGTATTATCAAGGCAAAAGCATTCGTTGAGGCTAAAGGATTGGAATGTTATGTTCCTTTGCGATATAAAGAGGTAAGAAAGCAAGGAAAGAAGCGAATCATCACGGAGCCTCTTATTTCATCTTTTATGTTTGTTCATGCAACAGCAGAGCAAGTTGACTCTCTTTTGCAAGATAAGAACATCAAGGCTTTTGAAAATAGAGCTTTGTTGAGTTACTATTACGACCACACCTCACATTGTGAAAATGCGCCAACCAAGAATCCTCCTCTTATCATTGCCGATACTGCTATGGATAATTTTATCCGTTTAACTTCCATCCATAATCCTCACATCATCCCTGTTACTTCGGTGAATATCAAATACAAGTTAGGGGATGAAGTCGTGATTACAGAGGGTGAGTTTAAGGATATACATGGTAGAGTGACAAGGATTGCTGGGCAACAGAGAGTGGTGGTAGAACTTTTTGATGGATGCCTGGTGGCTACGGCGTATATACCGAATGGGGCAATGGAAATGTATAATGAACATAAGATCATCAGTATGTGTATGACAGATAAGACAAAAACTTCCGAGTCTCAACAATTGTAATTTCTTTTACAAAAGATTTCGAAGGTTATAGTTTTTTTTAAGCCTGCGATCTTAAAATAGAATTGACAATACATTAACAGTTTATAAACAAGTAAAATAACAAGTCCGATATGGCACAGAGAATTACAATACAAGAATATGCAGATATCAAAGGCCTAATGGTCTATGACATAGTTCAAAATGCTAAGGAAAAAGGAGTAATACTACCTGAAGACCCAGAGTATGTATTAGATGATTCGCAACTTAGACAAATTGATCCAATATTCGCCCATCAATATAAATATAAACAGATAATACCTAAAAGTAATATTGATTCAAACGAATCTGCACCGAAGATATTCACGTTAAAGAAAGAAAATCAAATTAATAAGGAGCCTAGGGTTCTTGGTAAAATAGATTTAAGTTCATTAAACCAAAGTACTAGACCTAAGCATAGGACAAAGAAAGAACAGAACCCCAAAAATCTTCTTTCCGAAGAAACGATTGCACAGTTAAGAGAATTTGGCAATACGCATCAAAACGAGCGATTTACAGGAAAGGTTCAACGAGTTATGCCACATGGTGCATATGTAACCGTTGAAAAACTTTCTGCTTTCTTATACACTAAGGATGTCACATGGGGGTATATCGACGACATAAATAACTTTTTGTATGAGGGGATGGAAATAGAGGTCACCATTATTGGTTATGAAGAAGAAAAGAAAAAACTGAGAGTTGGAAGAAAACAATTACTGGACGACCCTTTACTATCACAAATTGATCAGTTCGCAACAGGAAATGAAATTCAAGGTATTGTTAAAAAGATATCTAAAAGCCGTGCATATATCGAAATTCAGAATGGTGCCATTGTTGAAGCTTCTATTCCGAACGGATATACTTATCCAATTGGAAAAACGATTTCTGGTAACATTATAAGTATAGATATCAGTAAGCATTTAGTTGAAATTGACATTACAAGTCAACTTATGCTAAAAGCTGACCATGGCTCAAAACAACCAAAGGAAAAAGAACAGCTTAAACTTGACAAGAATATTGCCATAGTTCAATTCTATGATAGTCGTGTTAATAATTTCGGAAAAGTTCTCACTAACGCTCTTGGCATAAATAACGAAGATTCTTCCGGCAAATTATACACTTTCAATCTCAATGAGAGAAATTGGAAATCAGAGGTTTCTCCTGAGGAAGATGTATGGATTATAATGAATCCATCAACATTTAGGGGAAGACGTGAAGCTATAAATGGTGATTGGTTGACATATGACAAAAATGGACTTTTATTAGCTCTTCCTTATAGAGGAATTTTCGCTAAAATAGAAGGGCAAGATTCAAAAGGATCGTATCATGATCATGACGTAATCTGCCATGTCGTAGGCAAGATTCTAAGAAAGCCTGGAGGAAAAGAAATAGTAATAGAAACTTTCGCAGAGTATCTATCGAATTATAGCAATGTGGAATGTTCTCAAATAATTGAAGAATTTCTGCAGGATAGCAATTTGCTTAAACAACTAATTGCATTGTTGCCAGAGTTAAAGTCATACACATCAGATAATGATACTTATTGTAATGCTATAAAATCAATAACAGCTACCGTAGAAAATAGTATTTTCACCCAAAAAGATATAAGTATCTTACAGGCACTACCTGATGATTTCGATTTTTCTTCATGTCTTACAGAGACCATTGAATCCCTTGAAAAATCATCAGAAGAGCACTTAACAGAAGTTAGACATTGGATTTCGGCACATACTTCCATATTAAATGCTTTATTGGCAAATCCGACAAGCCTTTCGATGAATCTGCTTTATGTAATTTCTCTTATTACGCAAAATAATTCTATCTACAATGACGCTGGTAAGCCCTGGAACGAAGCATACAAATTTCTCAAGGAAAAATCTGATTCTGAAGCATTTTCTTTCTTGATTTGTTATTTTTCAGATAAAGACAAAGCGTTCATAGAACAAGCAAATTTAATAGATGAACTTGACTATGAGACGTCCAAAAAACTGGTTACTAAGTTATTAGATAATCCACAACATCATTTAGAAGTCCTAAAACTGTTGGCTGGAAGATTTATACAAAATGATTTCGACATCATTAACAATTATATACTAAACGGAATAGATGTACGACATATATACCCACAAATAGGAGAACATCTGAATACTCTGATAGCAGACAAAGAGCCAGAGGTACGTTCGTTTTTCAATTTGTGCATTAATAATAACAACCAACCTGCAGATATTATTTCCATCACTGCCTCAGTGAAGGATGAATTGTATGTTGAACTATTTGCATTAACTGCTAATCCAGATAATCTAAATGAAATAGAAGATTTTGATTCTATACCTCTTTGGATAAATGAGCAAGAGCCTTCATTTGTAAGTCAATTTCTCCTAAGTTGTCAGAAATCTTTTGTTGATGATGAAGATAAAGAAGCTATTGCTGAAACCCTTACATCTATAAATAGTGAGAAATTTAGAGATTCTATAATTGAGTTATCTGAAGATGACCAGTATAAGATTCTGCTGTTATGTCCTGAGACTTATGCAAAAGACATAGTTGTTCGGTATTTTGCTTCAACAAAACTCTTTGATCTGTTTATTGGTGAACAATGGAAGAAATTAAAATCACAAATTCCATATGTGGCTTTCGATTTAGAATCAGATGGGGATACTATTAAGGAATTTGCTTTTAGAAAAGCTGAAAGCACAAAGGTGTACCAAGGAGAAGAGCAGCTAAATACACTTCTACGTGCATTAAAAGAAACTGAGATTATTGTTGGTCACAGAATCAAAGCATGGGATTTGGGCTGTGTATTAAGCAAGAAAGGCTTTGAGTCAAATGCATTTGTTTGGGACACTTTAGAAATAGAGATTCTATTAAATCCTTGCAGATACTCATATGCACTTCACACAGGACATACAGCTCAAGAAGATACAGAACAGGTAGATCGATTATTTTGGAATCAGCTTTATAGACTTTCAAAGAATGTGTCTTTGTGTGGTGAACTTAAAGACTTACTTCCTTCTAAAATTAATGAGATTTTAGATGCTTTGAGACAACCAGAATTTTCTAATTTCTTTAGCAAGGATTCTAAAGAAGACAACTTTTATCAGGTTCTTACTGATACAGATGAACAAGTTGTATCTCGTATAAAGGCAATTAACGATATTGATTCAAAGAGGTTAATTATTGCTCCTAAACGTCTATGGTCAAGAATTGCTGGATATGTGGATATGAAATTTGTTCAGAAGCAGGAAGGCATTGATTACATGTCTATTAGTAAAAAAAAGCTTCATGAGAAACCTCTTGACGATGCTTTCCTTAATGCAATTTTAAATAGATTTGTTACCATGTCAAAAACTCCAGTTGTGGCAAATCTTGCTCAATATCTTAGGCTCAATTATTTATCTGATAATCTACTTGAAGAGTACGTTATTGAAAGCTTCGGAAATGTAGATTGTGCAGACATGGAGTTTCTAAGGGAAAATAGTAACCTGAAAAATTACGAACATATTTGGTTTATTGGTTGTGAAATTGAAAATCGAGTAAACCAATATTCATTGCCAACTCATTATTTTCCTTCTGATTTTTGGCAAAATGATAGCAGTATCCCTATGCGATTAGGTGCATCCAGTTACATTGCTGTAAATAAGGAAGAACGAAAACTAGATATTTTTAATGATGTACCTTCGGAAGCTGCTAACGTATGGATTGAGAGAACTAGAGAAGGCAAGTATGTCGTTAGCTACAATTATGATTTCTTCTCTATTTTAGAGTCACTGAATAATGGCTCTGAGGGGGTGACAATAGAAATAATTCCATGGATAACAGACAGCGGAAATAACAACTCAATACATTTAGTATATAGTGGACATGGCAAAGGATTTGATGCTTTACAAAAGCGCGTCAGTGCAACATCAAGGTATAGAGCCACCTACTGGGCCTATCAAATGGCTTTACTTAAAGACATTCATTTCAATAAAGATCATCGCCCTATAATTCTATTATTAGAAGATTCTCTGGAAATAGAAGATGTCGTGTCTTATGCAAGAACATTAGGTTTCTATATTCCTGACAATGGTTCTTTGGTCAGAAAACTTGAGTTGATAGACCATCATGAAAATGGAATGCTTGTAACAAGCAAAAATCATTTCTTTGATATCGTTGATTGGCGAAGAGACACACCATATTGTTATGTATGGGATAATCTGGCCGTTGAGAAGCATATGATGATGTGGAATAGGCTTACAAATGAGTTTAACAAATCATTCTTGTATGATGGTATAAAAGAAAAAGGAACATCTGTTGCAATAGGTTCGGCAAAAGATACTTACCAGTCTATTTTGCTGTCTATATGGCCTGTATATGAATATTATTATCATTTTATAAAAGCTAACAGCATTGAATCAACAATGTATGTACTTGACTCTTTCCTAGAGGAATATCACTTCCTTTCAGCAGTATGGGGTGTATCTTCTTATAGGGTAAAACAATTATGGAATAAAGAGGAAGATTTTAATGATTCACTAAATATTAGCAAGACTTTCTTTACGGATAGCTCATCCATTTATGAAAATGATTCAGATATTGAAAAGGCAAAAGACCTTATTTTTTCGATATTAGTAAATCCAGAACATGATCCTGAAAAGAAATGGAGCCCTATTCAAGAGGAGATTATCCCTCATATCCTTAAAAGACAAGGAAACTATCTTGTCTCACTACCTACAGGTGGTGGAAAATCCGTTTTATTCCAAGGACCTGCGCTTTACAATTCAGCATATACAAATAAGCTGTCTATTGTAGTAACTCCATTGAAGGCATTGATGCAAGATCAGGTAAAAGAACTTGGAGAAAAAGGTTTTATATCCAATGTTGATTACTTAAACGGAGACAGATCATACCAAGAAGTAAAGAACATATATAGAAAAATTAATGGTGGTGAAATAGCGATTCTTTATGTCACTCCTGAGCGTTTCCGTTCAAGAGCATTCTTAAATGCTTTATCCTCAAGAATGGCAAATGATCATGGACTTGAGTATATGATATTTGATGAAGCTCATTGTATTTCACAATGGGGAATGGAGTTCCGTCCGGAGTATTTAAATGTTATAAAAACATGTAAGAAGTTCAAGGATACTTATGGCGATGACATGTGTATATCAATGTTTTCAGCGACAGTAACCGACATGATATACGATCAAATAAATGATGTAATTCCTGTAAAACGATTGGGACAAGAAAATGATAAGAAGATTTACAATCCTATCAGGAGCCACATCAAGATGGACTTCAAATTGGTGTTTCATGATATACCTCATCGTTTGAAAGAAATCGTTGACTATATCAAAGAACATAACATCAAATCTCAAGAGAGTCGAATGCTTGTTTTCTGTAAAACTAGAAATCAATGTGAAGAAATGTCTTTGCTTCTAGCGGATGAATTGTACAAGGCCGGAATCCTAAGTAAAGAATTGTCAACACAAGCAATAGGCTATTTCCATGCTGGTATGGATGGCGATGATAGAGAAGAAACATATAAAAGATTTAAAGATAACAATGATCCATTATATATACTTTGTGCAACAAAGGCATTTGGTATGGGTATGGATATACCTAACATTCACTATATTGTCCATTTGATGCCGCCAAGTGTAATGGAAGATTATCTTCAGGAAGTTGGTAGAGCTGGACGAAATAAAAAAATGTATATAGATGCAGGATTTAGTGAATCAAATCCTATACCGACCTTGTGTCTGTTCTCAAAGGATGATATTAAGAAAGCTAAAGAGCAGCTTCTCCAAAGCACCTTAAGTTGGAAGAATCTAGAGGAGATAAGAGTAGCCATTTATTCGTACATTACCAAAATACAACCAATTGATAAAACTAAAGAATATCCTGTAGTAGTTCCAAATACGTTATGGGCAAATGGCCAGTTCGATCATGACTTTACAGACTTCAAAATTGGCCAATATTGGCTTGAGCGAATGGGAAGAATCAAGATGGGATTTTTGAGTCCTGCACATATTAATATTAAAATTCTTGATAATAATTCAACAGACTCAAATGAAGAGACGTTAGAAGAAAGAATCAAAAGGCTTTCTACATCCCGTAGCGCCACTTATGCTTCAGCTATTTTAGCTGAGTTGAGATTCATTCAAACAGAACAACAAAATTCAAATATTCAGGTCTCCATTCAGAAACTTGCCGCAAAACAGTCAATGCCTTCAGCCAAACTGCTAGACAGCTTGATTTGGTGCGAGAAACATAAAATTATTCAAATAGAACAAGAAACTCGATGCCACATTGCGTTCACCAGACTGAGTGAAGTTTCCTACATGCTGGACAGGAATTCACATGAAGTAGCATTTCATATAATTTTGAATGCCACAAGATCACTGTTGCAGAATAATGGATTAAAACTCGAAAAAAATTATACTCTTTCCGATATTCGTCAATTCATTAAGGCTTCAGATACCCTAGAAGAAATTATAAAGAAGGTCAATAAGACCGATGAAGACGGCAATCAGTCTACAGAAAAATACATGACTTGGTATAATGAGAATGATAAACAAAATAATAAAGGCTTATCTATTGCCCAATCATACCATGACGATTTATACAAGAAACGTCTGAGGCAAGTCATTTCATTATTGGAGATTATTCCTGATGTTAAAGTACAATCATACATAGATACAAAGAAAAAATGTGTTCTTCAATCTGTAATAGTAGAGAAAGACACATGGAAAGAATTTTTAAATGATTTTCAGGCAGACTGTTTGAAAACCTTGGAATATATCAATAAATGCCAAAGCACTATAATCCGCTGGTCTGATGCTATTGTTGAGTTGGGATTTGAAAATAAAGGATTCGTATATTTCGAGAGCCTTTTACGATATCTAAATGGAATGGCATACATCTCCACGGATGCATTGCTTCCTACTGGCATTGAGATATATACAACTGACAATTCTGAAGAAGTGATTTTAGAGAACGTTGAGCTAGATTCGAAAGATTATCAAGACAAAGTCGCATTTGATGAAGCTATAGAAATCAGAAATCTTCGTTTATGCGTTATGGACGTTCTTACAACGAAGATTCACTCAAAACAGGAATTCCAGGAATTGATTGGATCATATTTTTCATTAAAAACACGCTAAAATCTGCCGAACAGCTTAAAATGAGCGATTTATAACGGTT
>OBIB01000504.1_pt1 | contig 14738 bp, 9 predicted proteins | sample 1496261 | NCBI WGS metagenome assembly OBIB01 (sample SAMN05065771, study PRJEB22554) | human gut metagenome | biome: ENVO:2100002; feature: ENVO:00000062; material: ENVO:00002003 | host: Homo sapiens | place: USA
GAGTTCGTCGGCAGCGTCAGATGTGTATAAGAGACAGGTATAGCAACTCGATACATGCCAAGCCTCAACGCGATGGTTTTCTTGCGACGTCAAGATTGTGCAACTTACGGTTCTTGGCTCGTTTGGCCTTCCTTCCGCTCAGCACATTCCTTTTGTTTCTCCAGCGTCTCCCGGATATACTTGGCCGAATAACCCAGTTGGCACTTTGCCACCTCCTCGGGTGTACCGGCCACGAGCAGTTGTCCGCCGCCTCGTCCTCCCTCTGGTCCCATGTCGATGATGTGGTCGGCCAGTTTGATGACGTCGAGGTTGTGCTCAATGATGATGACCGTGTTGCCCTTATCTACGAGTTTTTGCAGCACTTTCATGAGCATGTTGATGTCTTCGAAATGGAGACCCGTAGTGGGCTCGTCGAGGATGTATAGCGTTTTTCCCGTGTCTTTCTTGCTCAGTTCAGTGGCGAGCTTCACGCGTTGGCTCTCGCCTCCCGACAGCGTTGTGGCGCTCTGTCCGAGCTTGAGGTATCCCAGTCCCACGTCTTGCAACGCCTTGATCTTAGGCAGGATGGCGGGCACATTCTCGAAGAACTCCACCGCCATGTTGACGGTCATGTCGAGCACGTCGGCGATCGACTTGCCCTTGAACCTCACCTCGAGCGTCTCGCGGTTGTAGCGCTTGCCGTGGCACACCTCGCAGGGCACCATTACATCGGGCAGGAAGTTCATCTCGATGGTCTTGTGTCCGTTGCCCTTGCACGCCTCGCATCGTCCTCCCCTGACGTTGAACGAGAACCGTCCGGGCTTGTAGCCCCTGATCTTCGCCTCCGGCAGGTTGACGTAGAGCGACCTTATGTCGCCGAACACGCCCGTGTAGGTGGCGGGATTGGAGCGTGGCGTGCGGCCAATGGGGCTTTGGTCCACGTTGACCACCTTGTCTATATGTTCTATGCCCTCGATGCTGTCGTAGGGCATGGGCTTGCGCAGGCTGCGGTAGAAATGTTGCGAGAGGATGGGTTGGAGCGTGGCGTTGATGAGCGTCGACTTGCCCGATCCCGACACGCCCGTTACGACGATGAGCTCGCCCAGGGGGAAGTCGACGTCGACGTTCTTGAGATTGTTGCCCCGGCATCCCCGCAACTTGAGGAACAGTCCGTTGCCCTTGCGCCGCTCGGCGGGGATGGCTATCTGCCTTTCGCCCGTGAGGTATTGCGCCGTGAGCGTCTTGGCGGGTTGGAGCATCTGCTGCGGCGTGCCTTCGAACACCACTTGGCCGCCCTTTCGCCCAGCTCGCGGCCCGATGTCGACGATCCAGTCGGCCGCGCGCATCATGTCCTCGTCGTGCTCCACCACGACGACCGTGTTGCCCATGTCGCGCAACTCCTTCAGCGAGTTGATGAGCCGTTGGTTGTCGCGCTGGTGCAATCCGATGGACGGCTCGTCGAGGATGTAGAGCACATTGACCAGTTGGCTGCCAATCTGCGTGGCCAGTCGGATGCGTTGGCTCTCACCACCCGAGAGTGTGGCCGACTGCCGGTTGAGCGAGAGGTAATCGAGTCCCACCTCCAAGAGGAAGCCGACCCTCGACCGCAGCTCCTTGATGATCTCGTGGGCGATGCGCCCCTCCTTGTCGTCGAGGTGCTGCTCCACGTGGTCGAGCCACTCGGCGAGGTCGCTGATGTCGAGCGACGCCACCTCGGCGATGTTCTTATCCCATATCTTATAGGCCAGGCTCTCCTTCTTCAGTCGCTTGCCCTGGCACTCGGGGCATACCGCCTCGGCAAGAAACTGCGCCGCCCACTTCTGCGAGGCGGCCGAGTCGTCGTTCTCCATGACCGTCTTGAGGTACTTAATCACCCCGTCGAAAGCCACGAAATAATCGCTTGATGTATGTATGACGTCCTTGTCGATGCGTATATTCTCGAGCGACCCGTAGAGGATCTCGCTGACGGCGTCGGCGGGAATGTCCTTGAAGGGCGTCTTCAGCGAGCAGTCGTATTTCTTCAGGAGGGCGTCGATCTGCCAAAAGATCATCTGACTCTTGTATTTTCCCAATGGCACGATGGCGCCGTCGTGGATGCTGAGCGCGTCGTTGGGGATGACCTTCTTGAGGTCGATCTCGTTGACGTAGCCCAATCCCTTGCAATGGGGGCACGCCCCTTCGGGCGAGTTGAAGGAGAAGATGTTGGGCGCGGGGTCGCTATAGGCCAGTCCGGTCACGGGGTCCATGAGTCGCTTGGAGAAGTTTTTCGCCTCGCCCGTGTCGCGGTCCATCACCATGACCACGCCGTCGCCCTGGCGCATGGCGATGCGCACGGTGTTCTTCAGTCGCTCATCGTCCTTGTCGCGCACCTTGAGCTTGTCGATCACCACCTCGATGTTGTGGTTCTTGTATCGGTCTACCTTCATGCCGCGCGTAATCTCCTTGATCTCGCCGTCGACACGGATATAGAGGTAGCCCTTCTTGCGCATGCTCTCGAAGAGCTCACGGTAATGGCCCTTGCGTTGGCGCACGAGTGGGGCGAGGATGTAGATGGCATGTCCGGCATAGTCGGAGAGGATCATGTCGATGACCTTCTCCTCGGTGTATTTCACCATCTTCTCGCCGCTCAGGTAGCTATAGGCCGTGGCCGCCCGCGCGTAGAGGAGGCGCAGGTAATCGTATATCTCGGTGGACGTTCCCACGGTCGACCTCGGATTTTTGTTGGTGGTTTTCTGCTCAATGCTGATCACGGGCGACAGTCCCGAGATCTTGTCGACGTCGGGGCGTTGCAGGTTGCCGAGGAAGTTGCGTGCGTAGGCCGAGAACGTCTCGATGTATCGCCGTTGTCCTTCGGCGTAGATGGTGTCGAAGGCGAGCGACGACTTGCCCGACCCCGACAGGCCGGTGATGACGGTTAGCGCGTTGCGGGGAATCTTCACGTCCACGTTCTTAAGGTTGTGGACGCGCGCTCCCCACACGTTGATCCATTCCGTTTGTTTCCCGATAGCCTTTGGCTGTGTCATAAGAGTGTTCGCTAATTGGTTTTTTTTTACCTATTAAAAAAGGTGGCTCCTGCGTGTGGCAGGAGGCCCCGCCCATCGGCTCAATGGGTCGATAGGGCGCGCTGGGGTGTAGTGTGTGTGGAGGCCGACAGCCCGTTAGGGGTTTGCGGTGGAGCTCTCAGTGTAGCCCCTAAGCAGGTTCACGTCGCGCTTGATGTTGAACGTGCGACCGTCGGCGCCCTTGGCCTTCACCAATACGTAGTAGACGCCTTGCGCCACGTCCTTGCCCTTGTATTTGCCATCCCATCCGTCGGCGGGGTCCGACCACTCGTACAACTTCTGTCCCCAGCGGTTGAAGATGTAGGCGTGGAACTCCACGAGGCTCTGGTAGCCGCTCTTCGCCTTGTAGACATCGTTGATGCCGTCGCCGTTGGGCGAAAACGCGTTGGGCATTTCCAACTTGCTCTCGGAGATGGAGACGATGAGGGGCGAGGCCTCCGACATCCAATAGTCGTCGGTGTAGGCCACGGTGTCGGTCCCCTGGACAAACGTGGCCCAGAGCTCCACGTGGTGGGCGCCCGACTCGGTGAACGTGATCTGCGTGTCCTCGTCGTAGCGGATGAGGTAAGGCGCCTCGCGCTTGCCATCCTTATAGAACCGCCATTCGTAGTGGGCGGTCCAGCCCGCCGTGTTCTCCGCGTTGGCGTTGAACGTCACCGTGAGGGGCGCCGACTCGGAGATGCTGGTCTCCGTGTGTGTCTCGCCATCCTTGTCGGTGTAGCTGGCCATAGGGTTGATGGAGGGATAAACATCCTGTCCCCAAACGCCTGTGGCAAGAAGAGAAAAGAGGAAGGATATGATGATTTTCGCATTCATTTTGAGAAAAGTGTTGGTTGGGTAGCATTTTTTGTTGCCGCCTTATGCAAAGTTAGTGAATTTCCTTTGAAAAAAAAGAGGATGTATTTCTTTTTTTTGTATTTTTGCAATTGATTTTGATTTAAGAACGCATTTATGGTAAAGATATACAGATGCCTCGTGGTCGTCGTTCTCTGCTTGCTTGCCTCAACGGTGGTGGCCCAGGTGCCCCAATGGCGCGACTTGTATAAGGTGAAGAAGAAAGACACGGTGTATGGCATTGCTAAGAAATTCGGCCTGACCGAAGACCAGTTGCGCGCCGCCAATCCCGAGATGAAGGCGGCCGACTACACGTTGAAGAAGGGCGACCGCATCCTCATTCCCTACCCCTCCGAAGAGCCCGCCACACCAGCGGCCAAGCCCGTCCCCGCGGCCAAGCCCGTGCAGAAGGCTACGCAGAAGGCTGCGAAAGCCGCCATGCGTGTGGGCGTGATGCTCCCCCTGCACAACATCAACGGCGATGGCCGCCGCATGATGGAGTATTACCGTGGCCTGCTCATGGGCTGCGACAGCTTGAAGCGTGCCGGATACCACATCGATGTGCACGCTTGGAACGTAACCATCGACGACGACATAACGAAGTTTACGAGCGATCCCGAGGCCGCCAAGTGCAACATCATCTTCGGTCCGCTCTACACCCATCAGGTGCGTGGTCTTGCCGAGTTTTGCAAGGCGCGCGACATCAAGATGGTCATACCGTTCTCCATCAATGGCGACGACGTGGCGCGCTATAGCCAGATCTTCCAGGTGTGGCAGAGTCCCGATAGGCTCAACAACAGCGCCATCGAGGCGTACCTCCGCCTGTTCCCCCAGGCCCACCCGGTGTTTATCGATTGCAACGACACCACCTCGCGCAAGGGCGTGTTCACCTTTGGCTTGCGCAACCGCCTGGAGAGCAAGAACATCACATACAACATTACCAACCTCAACAGCAGCGAGGGCATGTTTGCCAAGGCGTTCCGCACCAACCAGCAGAACGTGGTGATCCTCAACACGGGGCGCATGGCTGAGCTCACGGTGGCCTTGGCCAAGTTGGCGAGCCTGCAAAACCTCAATCCCAACATCAAGATAACCCTCTTCGGCTACACTGACTGGTTGCTTTACGCCGACTACGACCTCGATAAGTTCTTCCGCTTCGACACCTACATCCCCGCACATTTCTACTACAACCCACAGAACGCACGCACACACCAGTTTGAGCAGACCTACCGCAGGTGGTTCCACGAGGGCCTGCAGGTGAACTACAACCCCCGCTTCGGACTCACGGGCTACGACCACGCCCAGTTCTTCTTGCGCGGACTGGCGTCCAAGGGCAAGGCGTTCCGCGGCACGAAAGGGCAGAGCACCTACACACCGCTGCAAACGCCCCTACGCTTTAGGCAGGTGGGCGACGCCGGCATGCAGAACGAAAGCTTCCAACTCATCCACTACACACGCGACCACCGCATCGAGGCGGTGGCCTATTAACCGTTGACGTTCCAAGAAACCACATGAACCGACATATCATCACACTCTTGCTCCTGCTCCTCCCCTTAGGGGTCGTGGCGCAGATTGGCGAGCACCGCAACACCCTCTCGGTGGGTGTCAGTGGCGGATACAACCTCACCACCGTGCGATTCACGCCCAAGGTGGTGCAAAGCATGAAGGGAGGCCTCACCGGCGGACTGGCCATGCGCTACACCGTGGAGAAATACTTCTCAACCATCGCATCGATCGCTGCCGAGGTGAACTACGGTCAGCTGGGATGGAAAGAGGACATACGCGACCTAAACGACCAACCCGTGATCAACGCCGTGACGGGCGTGGCCGAGCAGTACGAGCGCACCATCAACTACATCCAGGTGCCCATCATGGCCCATCTGGCGTGGGGAAGGGAGAACCGGGGTGTCAACTTCTTCGTGAATGCCGGTCCGCAGTTTGGCGTTTACCTCAGCGAGAGCACCAAGAGCAACTTCGACTGGGACAAGCGCAACATGGCCGACCGCGCTAATTCGATTTGCGCGCAAGACACGATGGCCGTGGAGAACAAGTTTGATTACGGCATTGCGGCAGGCGCCGGCATCGAGTTTGCCAACCCCAAGGTGGGGCGATTCCTCCTCGAAGGCCGATATTATTATGGATTGGGCAATATCTACGGCGACTCGAAACGCGACTATTTTGGCAGTTCCAACTTCGGAACCATCACCATCAAGCTAACATATCTTTTTGACATCACCCGTTGACAACGGCGTCGACCTACCTTAACCCACGATCATTAACAACTAAATCCAATAATCTATGTTCAAAAACCATCCCAAAGGATTGCTCCTTGCAGCCCTCAGCAACATGGGCGAGCGCTTCGGCTATTACATCATGAACGCCGTGCTGGCACTCTTCCTCTGTTCCAAATTCGGATTGTCCGACGAGACCAGCGGCCTGATTGCCGCCCTCTTCCTCGCCGCAATCTATGTTATGAGCCTCGTGGGCGGTATCATCGCCGACCGCACCCAGAACTACAAGGGCACCATCATGAGCGGTCTCTTGGTCATGGCGTTGGGTTATGTGTGCCTGTCGGTGCCCGTCCTCGCCACTCCCGAGAACAACACCGCCCTGCTCTCGTTCACCATCTTCGCCCTCATCCTCATCTCGGTGGGCAACGGTTTGTTCAAGGGCAACCTGCAAGCCATCGTCGGACAGATGTACGACAACTTTGAGCGCGACGCCGCCCGTGAGGGCACAGAACGCCTGAAGTGGGCACAGGGACAGCGCGACGCTGGATTCCAAATCTTCTATGTGTTCATCAATGTGGGTGCCTTGGCAGCGCCGTTCATCGCGCCGTTGCTGCGCTCATGGTGGCTCAACGTGCACCAGTTGACCTACAACGCCGACCTGCCACGCCTCTGCCACGCCTTCATCAACGGCACCTTGACCCAGACGGATACCGCCAACCTGCAAACGCTGGCCAGCCAGGTGCAGCTCTCGGGCTATCATTTCACCGACATGGCCGCCTTCTGCCAGCAGTATCTCGACGTGTTCAACACCGGCATCCACTACAGCTTCATCGCATCGGTGGTGATGATGCTCGTGTCGCTGCTCATCTTCTTCTTCTCCAAGCATCTCTTCCCCACCCCGGGCAAGAAAGAAGAGGTGGTTGTGGAGCAATACACCGAGGAGGAGAAGCGCACCATGGCCGCCGAGATCAAGCAGCGCATGTACGCCCTGTTCGCCGTGCTCGGCATCTCGGTGTTCTTCTGGTTCTCATTCCACCAGAACGGTCAGAGCCTCAGCTTCTTCGCCCGCGACTTCGTGCGCACCGACGCCCTGGCTCCTGAGATATGGCAGGCCGTGAACCCGTTCTTCGTCATCACGCTCACGCCCATCATCATGTGGATCTTCGCCCACTTCACCAAGAAGGGCAACCCCATCTCCACACCGCGTAAGATTGTGTATGGTATGGGTATCGCCGGACTGGCCTATGGCTTCCTCATGATTCTCTCCATGGTGAAAGGTTGGCCTTCGGCTGAGGTGTTCACTTCGATGGACCCCGCTGAGCGCGCTTTAGACAAGGCGTCGCCCCTCGTGCTCATCCTCACCTATTTCTTCCTGACGGTGGCCGAGCTATTCATCTCACCGCTCGGACTGAGTTTCGTGTCGAAGGTGGCTCCCAAGCACTTGCAGGGCCTCTGCCAAGGATTGTGGCTGGGCGCCACGGCCGTGGGCAACTGCCTGTTGTGGATTGGCCCGCTGATGTATAACAAGTGGCCGTTGTGGGAGTGCTGGTTGGTCTTCATGATTGTGTGCTTCATCTCTATGGGCGTGATGTACGCCATGGTGAAGTGGCTGGAGCGTGTAACCGCCTAACCGCCAACCCTTCATTCCATCAGATAAATGGCTCCGCCTTCGGGCGGAGCTATATATATGAATCTTTAACATCTAAATCTTAATACTATGTTTGAGGGTCAACCTAAAGGACTCTATGCGTTGGCATTGGCCAACACAGGCGAGCGCTTTGGCTATTACACGATGATAGCCGTCTTTTCTCTGTTCTTGAGAGCCAACTTCGGACTGAGCGCTGGTACCGCCGGTCTGATTTATAGTGTGTTCATGGGTGCCGTCTACTTCTTCCCCTTCCTCGGCGGAATGGTGGCCGACAAGTACGGCTACGGCAAGATGGTTACCTTAGGTATCTTTATCATGTTCATTGGCTACCTCCTGTTGGCCATCCCCCTGGGCGGCGACACCTTCGCCCTGATCTTCATGTGCGGCGCCTTGCTATGCGTGAGTATCGGAACCGGACTGTTCAAGGGCAACCTGCAGGTGATGGTGGGCAACCTCTACGACGCGCCCGAGCTGCAAGGCAAGCGCGACGAGGCGTTCTCCATCTTCTACATGGCCATCAACATCGGTTCGCTCTTTGCCCCAACGGCTGCCGTGCGCATCATGGACTGGGCGCAAAACTCGCTCGGCTATAGCGGCAACGACGCCTACCACTTTGCCTTCTCCGTGGCGTGCCTGTCGTTGGTGGTGTCGATACTGATCTACTACGCGTTCCGTTCCACCTTCCGCCATGTGGAAGGCACATCGGCCGACAAGGCCAACGAGACAGGCGAGGTGGTGGAACTCTCACGCCAGGAGACGCGTGAGCGCATCATTGCCCTCGTACTGGTGTTCGCCGTGGTGATCTTCTTCTGGATGGCTTTCCAGCAAAACGGACTGACCCTTACCTTCTTCGCCGATGAGTTTACGGCCAAGAGCGCAACGGGTTGGCAGGGCATGTCCTTCAACGTGCTCAACCTTGTGGCAATCATCCTCATTGTGTATGCCGCCTTCGCCCTCTTCCAGAGCAAGACAGCCAAGGCGCGCGCCATTGCCGGCGTGGTCATCCTGGCGTCGTTGGGCTTCTTGGGCTACATGTATGTCACCACGGGCAACGAGGTGGTATCGGTCTCGGCTCCTATTTTCCAGCACTTCAACCCGAGTTACGTGGTGATGCTCACACCCGTCAGCCTTGCCATCTTCGGCTACCTGGCACGCAAGGGCAAGGAGCCCTCGGCACCCCGTAAGATTGCCTACGGCATGGTGGTGGCCGCTGCCGCCTACGCCATCATGCTCTTTGGTTCGCTCGGCCTGCCCACACCCGACGAGCAGCGCGTGGCTGGCGACTCCGCAACGTTTGTGTCGCCCAACTGGTTGATGAGCACCTATCTTGTGCTCACCTTCGGTGAGCTGCTGCTCAGTCCGATGGGAATCAGCTTCGTGAGCAAGGTGGCTCCCCCCAAGTACAAAGGCGCCATGATGGGCGGCTGGTTCGTGGCAACGGCCATAGGCAACCTGCTCGTCAGCGTGGGCGGCTTCCTCTGGGGTGGCTTCCCGCTTTGGGTGGTATGGGGCGTGTTTATCGTGCTCTGCCTGTTGAGCGCCTTCTTCATGATGACCATGATGAAGAAGCTCGAAAAGGTTTGCTAACCAGCAATCGCCGGCGCTGCCGTGCCACGCCGACGCCGTCCCCCTCGGGAACATACCGTCGAACCCATGGCACGACAGCCTTCGAGGACCCTTGATAAGTTAGCAAGGGCCCCCTTATATACAAAAAGGTGTGGTGGGAATGTGTTTCCCATCACACCTTTTTACGATTATGGACACTTCTCACTTTAACCCAAACATATATAAAACCCCTTTTACACCAGTAGGATAAAAATATACTATTTATAGAGGAAATTTGGCTCATCCGGCATGTGGAGTGATTTGAAATGCGTATCACTTCTTATAACATTAGCCTCATCCGGCTTTCACAACGAATAGATAATTTAGTCTCAGACATGACAGCGGTGTGACAAAGGTAACCAAGAGGGCAGAAAAGCCAATGACCTCTTCAGGAGTGTGAGTCAAAAAGTCAATCCAAGGCGGGCTGAAAGCCCAATGACCTCCATAGCCCAGGGCAAGCGAAGCGACACCCTGGGTAAACCGCCACACCCTATCACGCCACGCCCTGCAAGGGCAACAGTAAACATAACACGCTCTATTTCAATGCTTTTACCCTTGCGGGTGCTTTGCTTATCCTTCGCTATCCCCCAGGGCGTCGCTTCGCTTGCCGCTGGGCTATGAACTTCTGCCCCTTCGGGGGCGTACCGTTGCCCCGCCCTTTTTGTTTTTTTTGAATTAAGGTCGTCCCCATGTTTCCACTTTTCCACTTTAAGGTCCTTCCCATGATTTTCTCTTTTCACCAAAATTCGTAAAATCCTCCGTGTTCGTGCGAGGTTCTCGATGCTGGGGCTTTCTTTTGAAAACCAAACCCCGAAGCCCATACTTTACGGGCTTCGGGGGAAGGTGATTGGCGCTCTTTGGAGTTTTACCAGACAGCAATAGTTTCACACTCATTACAGTTTGAACGTGGCCCTGAGCACGACGGTTCTGCCGCAGAGGGTGTAGGCGTAGGTGTAGGTGTTGATGCCGTTGAAGAGCGACATACGCTTGTATTGGTCGGCGGCGAGCTGGCGGCGCACGTGGTCATAGTCGAGCGAGAGGTCGAGGTTGGCGATGGGGAAGACATGGACGGCGCCGCTATGAGAGAGGGAGGTTGTGGTGTTGCTTTTTTCGGAATAACGGGAGCGCGACCAGCCGTAATTGACATCGTACCGCAGTTCGAGCCAGGGGACGGGGGTGATGGTGGCGTTGCCGTGCAGGGCATAGCTGTTCGTGCGGGTGCCCACAACGGTCTCGTTCACGGCCTGTTCGTCGCCGCCGAAACTGTAGCGGCCGTCGGCTCCCAACTTGGCGAAGAGCGAGGGGATGTTCTTCGAGGCGGCTACGGAGAACTGGTGGAGCGGCTACGGCTATCGCGCAACAGGGCGGTGCTGCTCACGTCGATGCCGCTGACGCTCTGCGACGTGAGCGTGTTCTGCTTGCCCTCGCTGTGGCTGGCGGCGAGGCTCAACGTAAAGTACTGCATGGGCAGTTGCCACTTCCACTCGCCCGACGTGCGCCAGGTGTTGATCTTACCAATGATGCCCGACGAGGTGCGCACCGAGCGATAGTCTACCTGCATAGGCTCCGTCAGCAGCGTCATCATGTCGCCAATCGAGGTCGTGTAGCCCGTCGAGAACGACAGTTTGCTGTTGGCCGAGAAGGTGTAGTCGATGCCCATCGAGGGATTGAGCACGGGCTTGGTGTAGTTGAGTTTGTTAAAGTACAGTCCCTTCAGCGCAGCTCCGATGCCCGCACTGAGGTAGAAACGGCGGTTCTTGGAATGAATCTCGAAGCCGGGGTTGAAACAGGGACGTGTCAACGGGCTCTTCTTGGGCCTGCGCTCCTATCGTCAGGGCGATGGCCATCATGGTCACTAAAATCATTTTCATGTTGCCAAATGTGGTTATGTGGTTATTACTTCTTTTTCGGATTCTTATTCCAGTGATACACCAGATGCAGCATGACGTAATGCGGCAGGGAGCGGTACCACGTTTCGGTGCGGCCTTGGGCGTTCACCTCGTAATGTGTTGACGAAAGTTGGTGCAGGAGGTCAAAGGCTTCGATGCGCGCAATAAGTTTGCCCTTGAAAAGAGGCTGACTGACGGAGGCGTTCAGAACGAAATGGTCTGTGTTCAACTCGCTGCTGCCATATCCTCGACGTGAGAACATATTCCCGTCGGCGGAGAGGGTTGTGTTAAGTGCAGGAATCGTATAACGGGCAGAGAGCCCATACTGCAAATCGGTGGTGTTCAACGTCACAAAATCGTACATCTTACCCTTCGAGTGCCGCCATCGGATGTCGCCCGTGGCTCGGATGTTCAGCGTACCTTTATTATATTGTATATAAGTGCCGTCGTGCAGGGCCAGGGTATTGACCACGTTTTCCTCGCTCGCCGTCATGCCCGTGAGCATGGCGTGGTCAACGGAGTGATGATAGCCCGCGTCGGCGTTGGTCTGCCACGACCAGTGGCGGTCCTTGTCGATGGTGCGGCTAAAGTCGAACTTGGCATTCAGCCGGTAGGCGCCCTTCACGTTCATGGGCTGATAGGTATAGATGCCGCTTGCGGGGTCGTAGCTCGCTGCCTGCGCCGTCTGCCGATGGTAGATGTTGGCCGATGTGCCTACGTGCCATTGCTGCTGGTTCCGTCCGGCCTTGTTCGAATAGTCAATGCCGAAGTTGGTGGTGACGACGCTCTTGAGGTCGGGATTGCCCAGCTTGACGACGAGGGGCTGGCTGTCGTCGCGATAGGTGATGCGGTCGGAGAGGTTGGCTGCGTTGCGCATGTGACTGGCGTGTATTCTGAGATCCCGCTTGCCGTCTTGCGAGGCATGCCTGAACGATGCCCAGGTGTTCACGAACAGCGTGTTTTGCCGTGCCAGCGTGTCGAGACGGCCCCGCTGATAGTTGAGCGACTCATGGCGTATGGGGACACTGATGCCCACATTCCAGCGCTGATATTCGATGGTGAACGGAGCGTTGGGATTCAGCTTGTACTTTCCTTTTCCCGAAAATGAGAGGCCGACCGTATTCTCCACAGCGTTCGTCCGGCTGTCGTATGAGTTGTTGACATCTGTAATGGCCGTCAATGCGTCGATCTGCGAGGGCAGCAGCAACGTATCGGGATGGAACAGATTGTCGTGGGCATCGCTGCGCATCAGGTTGAAGCTTTCACCCACCTGCATATCCACACCTTTGAACAGCTTCATGAAGTAATTCAAATGGGTAGCGCCCCATGTCGTGCGGTTGCTGATGTCATTCACATTGTGCTGAACGCTCTGCTGCGAATTCACGTATTGCCGTGTGCTGTATCTCATGGCCGATTCCGCCTCGTTCTCACTGTGCTGTGCCTTGACGTAGAAGTCGATATGCTTCTGATTTTTTCCCACGTTGAATGCGCCCTGCACCTCAATGCTTCCGTTCCATGCCTTCCCCTCGTTGAAGCCACGGTTGCGCTGCGATGCCGTCAGCGTGTCGTTCCACTGGTCAAACATTGAGTTGAACGCTCCGTGGTTCTTAGAATAGCTGAAATCAGCAACGGCATAGAGATAGAAAGGCTTGGTCAGCGTGAACGCATTCCGCGCATTCCATTGGCGGTTGCTTGCCTGGCTGAAACTCTCGGTCAGCGACGTAGGTGTAAGTCCTTGCAGAAATTGCTCATAATGGCTCTTCCTCTCACTGATGTCTGTGGTCGAGGTGTAAGATGCCGTCAGGTTGTTCTTCACCTTTTGCCCTTTGGAATGGTAATCAATTTCGCCGGCTACACTTCTTGTCGTGAGCATATTCTTCGGCATCGTGGCGGGCGTCCAGTTGCCCGACTCCCCGATGTGGCGACTCTCGTTCACATTGTTAACGTTTCCCAACAGCGTGAAGCGGTAATGGTCGCTGAAGCCGAGGGCAAACGCACGGGCAAGCCAGCGGTCGTTGGTTCCCGCCGCCGTCTCCGCATTGGCAATGTAGCCACGCTGGTACTCCTGTTTCAGGTTCACGTCCATCACAAACGACTTGGCACCCACGTCGTAGCCCAGCGCCTTGCTCATGTCGCTCTGCCGGTCATACACTTTGATGTCCTTCACTGTATAGTAAGGCAGGTTTTCAAGTAACACCTTACGGTTACCCTTAAAGAACGAACGCGAGCCAAGCATCAGCTCATCCACCTTTCTGCCATTCACGAATATCTCTCCCATCGCATTCATCTTCACGCCCGGCATCTGGCGTATGAGGTCATTGAGCATCGAGCCATCCGGCAATTTAAAAGCGTCAGCGTTATATATCAAAGTGTCTCCTTTATAATACATTTTCACCTTGGTGGCTTTTACAACAACCTCTTTCAGTGTTTTATCCATTTCACGTCGCATCTTGATTACAGGAAGGTTCAAATCCTTACTCGTGTCAGTCACCGTAAAAGGCAACCACTTATCACCATAACCCACTTTCGTGGCATGAATGATGTAGGTCGTGTTTTCCTTTGGTGTAAATGTAGCTCGATATTGATACGCCATAAGTTTATCATTCCTATCGTTGAAAGAGATACAGGGTAGCGAATCTTGAATCATCGTACTGTCGCCTTCATGAAGAGAAACAACCACATGATCCAAAGCGGTACCAAGAAATTCATCTTCCATATAGCCTGAAAGAGTTACGGTCTGAGCAAGTAGCAACTCTGGCAAACCGAATAATAGATATAACAATACTTTTAATTTCATATTAAGTGGATACAAAAAATTAGTTTATACGATTTTTAGACACCATTGGGCAGTAGTAATCTGTTGGCTATTTTTTCATTGTTTGGCCAATTGCGTATTGACGGCTATGAAATCATTATTTCCAAACAGAATTAAGACATTATCTGCATTCGCAGCATATCCATGGCGCAAATATACAATATTTATTGTTTATGCAAAAAAAACAAAACCATTTTTTGCACGAAATCACAAAGACATATCATGTTACCATATTCACAATGGGTTAACATGACATGAGGAACCTCAGCGGCCACAACACCACAAGTGGCAAAAAGCTACAGAACTAATCAAGGCAAGACCGACCACCCAAAAACGCAAGACAATATACATTGTTTATGGGAACAACTTCAAAACGCTGGTTTTTGACATTAGCAATTCCGAATCGCCCATATTGCCAACTACGGCCAGAGACAACAAAAAAGCACATCACATAGCTGATATGTGGCAAAAACATAGTATATTTGCAAGCGATATTGCTTATCCTGCCGTCAGAACCAAGGAGATAAGGATAAGCGACCTTGTCTCGCAAGGAGATGTGGCAATTAGACCATCTTGCAGACACATTAGTTAATTATAGAAAAGTAATCTGATTGGAATGGAATCTCAACCTGTCTCTTATACACATCTCCGAGCCCACGAGACTACGCTGCATCT
>OBIB01000523.1_pt1 | contig 14459 bp, 12 predicted proteins | sample 1496261 | NCBI WGS metagenome assembly OBIB01 (sample SAMN05065771, study PRJEB22554) | human gut metagenome | biome: ENVO:2100002; feature: ENVO:00000062; material: ENVO:00002003 | host: Homo sapiens | place: USA
TTTTACTGCTTTTAATGTTAAAAATCAACTGTTTTAGACATACTAAAACCTTGCCAATTTCGTGCAGATTTTTTTTATGGATTTTGAACACCCTACCCGAAAGGGGTTATTTATGGAAATTCAAAAAAATAAATTCATGAACATTTATGGCTCATTGATGGACATTTTTGACTCCCCCAAGCGCGAAGCGCAAATAAATAAATATTTTTGACCTAAAAAACAAAACGGCTATTCGTTGTAGGTGTGCAATTGGGACTTATAAGTAAAAACGCCGCAACTCATCACAGAGTTGCGGCGTTTCGTTTGAAAAGAGATATTCAAAAAGTTTATTTCACAACCACCTTGTAGCTTTCAATGCGGTTGCCATTGAATTTCTGAATAATGTAAGTACCAACGGGAAGACCCTTCACAGCCTGAGCAGGTGTGATGTTCTTGCCTTGGTTAACTACAGTACCATTGAGAGAGAACACGGTGATGTCGGCAGCATCGGCACTGATTTCGTTAATACCAGTGTTTAGGTTGTTGTTAACAGAGAGCACAACATACTTGTCAGCAGCACCACGTGAAGCCAATTTAACGTAAGCCTCGTGTACACCTACTTTGTCAGAGTTAAACTTAACAAAGAATGAACCACCCTCGGCAGGAAGTTCCTTTACAGAAAGTGCAAACTTACTCTTGTTAGGACCACCCAAAGAGAGTTTGATGGGAGCTGTTAAGTTCTCGCTAACAACTTCAACCTCGTTAGAAACAGCATCCAAACCAGGCAATGCAGTAAATGCCATGTCAGAAACATTCGGACGAATAACAGGAATGTCGGTGCGACCAAATGTTACATCGTCAACGTAGTAAGTAGCACTGTTGTAACGTCCACGGATGCTGGTAAAGCGGAATGCCATGAAGAAAGTGTCAGCAATGTTTTGGTCAGACAAGTCGATATGGTATTCAAACCATTCGCCACTTTCGTCCTTTGTGCAAGGCATGTTGAAACCACTGACGGGAGCAACATACATAGAGTCGTCGGCAAGGTCGATGTAGCAAAGTTCAAGTTGGTCAGCTTGGTTGTCGGTTAAATAGTCACCGCGTACACGGAAGGTGAAGATCTTAGACTCTGCATTCTTAAAGTCGAGTGCAGGAGTAACAAGCATCATCTGGGCAGGAGTTTCTTCGCCATCTTCCACCTTAGAGTCATAAGCCGTAACCTTAGCTACACTTTCACCATTCGATGCGTCAGTGTTATTAAAGGTATAGCTCCACCAAGCACGCTTACCCTTTAAAGCAATGTTCTTCCAACCTTTGCGAGCAAAAGGTTTGTTCTTTTCGCCACCATCAAAGGTCTCGTTGAGCAACTTCACAGGGTTAGAAGCATCGAGTGGCAACAGGTCACCTTCGGCAGGATCTTCGGGAATAACATTGTCGGTAGCAACACCCTTGATGGGAATGCGAAGCGTGTCAGTACACAAAGCAGAAACTACAATCTCGTTTTCGTAACTACCCGCAGTAAGCGGTACAAAAGTAACCTTAACTTGTGCCTTAGCATCCTTCATGAGCATGCTGCTGCTAATGCGGAATACGTCAGCCTTTGCCAATTTAACGTAAGCATAATCGGGCAAGTGCGCTGTGGTCAGTGTGATGGTTTGCTCTTGTGATTCGCCAATCTTAGTAGCAAATTCAGGAATCGTTTCAGGTTCTACAGAGATAACGGGCGGGTTCTGTTCATCGATAGCATAAGCTGAGAACGACACGCTTTGTGAAAGTTCGGGAGCTTCGGGACAGTCAATAAACAAACGTCCGCTATGCTTGCCAATGGCAGTTGGTTTGTAAGAAATAACAACATCCGTTTCACTGCTACCCTTCTTAATTTCAGCAACAGAGGTAGTAAACATAGCACGATTAGCACCTGTAACTTTAAGGGTGATAGCACCCGGCATGTTCTTTGCGCTGATGTGGATTGTGCCAACTTCAGTAGTTTTGCCAACCTTGCCAGCTGTCATTTCAAACTTTGTAGGCGTCACATTCAGTTCAGGTTCTCCCACTTCTTGTGCTACAATGTCTTCAGCCCCACGTGGTGCAACAAGAACAGCACTTGCTGAGGTTGAAATACCCATAATGTCGACAGGTGTGGTAGGAATGCTTGTGCCAATAAGAGAAGTACCCTTGAACACGCGAAGTTTACCACTCTCAGTACCATCATTGATAACGGGTTGTTGCATACCCTCGGCAAACTCAGTTGCTTCAGTAGTAAATTCAACACCATTTACACGAACCAAAGCATTGACATAAGTCTTGGCATTGGCTTTCAGTTCAGACAACGTAACCACAACAGGGTCAATTTCATTGCCCGAAGAGAGCGTCTTGCCCAAGTTCGTATCAAGCGGAGAAGGAATGAAGCTTACCATTCCCCAAGTGCTTTGGATGTTACCAAAGAACCCTGTCAGTTTATCGCCAATAGCGGGCAATTTTGTAAGAGCCGTTTCGGGCTTGATAACGATAGCTGCTGTTTCGTCTTCAACATAAATGGCAGGAGTTGCGGCACTGCTGTCAACAAAGGTAACCAAAGCTTCGCCTGTGTAGCGATAGGTTTCGTTGAGTTCGCTATTCTTCTCAGAAATCTCCTTGATGGTTGCACAATCTATAATGGGTTCTGCATACCAAGAGAATGCTGAAGTTACATCGGCAGCCCCTTCGCTCTTAAATACCACCTCGGTAGCACCTGTAGTTTCGGCAGTGGGGTTGAGTGTAAAGGTAACTTTAGCACCTGTTGCGCTTTCGGCTTCCTCCTTAGTGATTGTGGTTGGGTTAGCAGTCAGTTCATTGCCTGCAATTTCAAGGGTAATGTCGCCCGTAAGGTCTTTACCCTTCACCGTAACCTCTTTGCTAATGGGCATTCCTACATAAGTAGCACCCATGTTCACTTCTTTCATCACGCTAATGGCAGGCTTAGCGGGTTGGGGTGTATCGCCACCTTCACTGCTTGCGTTAAACAAACCTGCATAGCTTTGTGCAATGCGCAATGAACCAATATACATCTCGGCACAGCTCGTTGTTTTGTTTGAGCCTTGACGAATTTCTAAACCTTGCAAACCATATTTGCCTACCTGAGAGCCCAAGGTGTTAATGTCAGTTGTTGCATCGGGAGTCTCAGGTTCTTTGGTAAAGTCTGTGGGATTTACAAAGAGGGCTGTTTCATCGTAGGGAGTTTCAGACTCTCCTGTTTTAATGCCATATCTCACTACAACGAGTTGTGTGGTGTTCAGGTCGAATGTGCCATTGGCAAAAACAGCTTTGTTTGAACCACGGTCAATACCTATTTTGTATTTACCCTCTTCGTCTGCCTTAACAATGAACAATCTGCCCAATTCGGTAGAACTAAAGTTTTTGCCGCTGGCAGCTCCATCCACGGTACTGGCTTTGGTGCGAGGACAGAGAGCCATTACAAAATTCTGCGCTTTTGATTCATCGCTTGATGGAAGTTGAGTTACATGAATCAATGCTGAATAATAAACATAGCCTTCAGTCAAACCATCATCGTTAGAGGTGAAGCGTGTAATTAAGTCTTCTCCTGACGCAGTTGGTGTGATTTGCACACACTTGCCTTTCACACCACCAGGGTAGTTGGCATATTCAAGTGTTTTGTCAACCACTTGGATAGGAGCTTCGGTGTTGTTGCCATACCGATACCATTTATCTTGGTCAATTAGGTTGCCAAGAGCATAGTTAAAGTCTTCTTGATAGCTAACAGGGGAGTTGTTGGCTTCACTGCTGTCTTCACTTTGTGCCCAAACAGCGGTAGGAGCAACCAATAACCCCATGAGCAATAGCAACAAGCCCGGAATCTTTTTGTAAATTTTTCTCATGCGGGTAAATGTTTTAGGGATTTCTAAAAATGGTGTGCATTTAAAAGTCGAAAAGTCAAAAGCTTAAGATAAGCGTTTTTCTATTTTAGAAACAAACGTTTTAGAAATCGCTCTTTGTTAATAGGATTGTTATTTTGTTGTTTTTTAGGCTGCAAATGTATAACATATTTATTTATTATGCAAGTTTGTGTATCATAATGTCGAAAAATATGTTCTAAAACATACATTTGTTTAAGACTCGAGTTTTTTATGCAACATTTAGAACATGATAAGGCTGGGGCTATGAGCAGAAAGAACAAAAAAATGACAGAAGTGTTGAAAGATGCTTTGGTAGGGAAAGGTTTTTTCATGTACACTGAAGTTATCAATATCCTTATTTCAATCCTAATCTTTCATGAAAAACTACATATTTGAAATAGAAGCAAGTCTACATGGAGTTTTTTTTTTATTTTTGCATCATGGATAATCCAAGTACACCCCGCATACTTATTATATATACCGGTGGAACTATCGGAATGATAGAGAACCCCGAGACGGGAGCGCTTGAAAACTTCGATTTTGAACAGTTTAAGCGCCACGTGCCCGAACTTCGTTTGTTCAACTACCACATCGACGCACTTGCCTTCGACCCACCTATCGATTCAAGCGATATGGAACCGCGCTATTGGACGAAGATGGCACACATCATAGCCGATCATTACGAAAGCTATGATGGCTTTGTGTTGCTCCATGGCACCGACACCATGGCATACACGGCATCGGCTTTAAGCTTTATGCTCGAAAACTTGGGAAAACCTGTTATCATTACAGGTTCGCAGTTACCCATAGGACAGTTGCGCACTGATGGTAAGGAAAATTTGTTGACCAGCATCGAGATTGCTGCAGCACGCGATCAAATGGGACGTCCTATGGTGCCAGAGGTGTGCATTTTCTTTGAAAGCCGACTGATGCGTGGTAACCGTACCACAAAGTTCAACTCTGAGGGCTTTAATGCTTTCCGCTCGTTCAACATGCCATCGTTGGCACACGCTGGCATTCACATTAAATATGAGAACTACCTAATTCGCCATCCACGTCCAGGAGCAGCGTTTACACCCCATTTCTTACTCGACAACAATGTGTTGATTCTAACCATCTTCCCTGGTATACGCAAGGAAGTGGTGGATATTTGTGTCAATGTGAGTGGGTTGCGTGCCGTTGTACTCAAAACCTTTGGTGCGGGCAATGCACCACAAAAGCCGTGGCTTGTTGAGAGTATTCGGCATTTGGTAAACCAAGGTGTTGTGGTGGTAAACATCACTCAATGCTTTAAAGGAACAGTAGAGATGGGACGTTACGAAACCAGTTTGCAACTGCTGCAAGCAGGTGTGGTAAATGGCTATGACTCTACGGTTGAGGGAATGCTCACTAAATTGATGTTCTTGCTTGGACAAGGTTATTCGCGCGAGGAAATTATCCGACTGCTGAATACGAATATCGCAGGCGAGATAACGTTGTAATTTTGTTTGTCGCAAGTTTTTTCTTCACAAAAAGAAAAACCTTGCGACAATATGTTTTGGGATATAGAAGTAGTCTAAACTTTTCTGGCGAAGATTAGATTTCATATAAAAGTTCAGACGACTTCATCTTTTAATAAAGACTTTCAATGAAAAAAATCTTTCAACCTATCATCTTTTTGCTTTTTACAACCCTCCTTTTTGCTTGTACCACTAAAACTGCAGATGTTGAAGGAAAGGTATTGCAAATGAATTATGCCACTTTGCTGCAACTGCAAGAAACCGATAGTTTTGTAGTGGCAAGTGTGATAGATCCTTGGCATAGCCAAAAAAAATTGGCGCAATATGTGTTGGTGCCACGTAGCCAATCTGTGCCTAAACAAATGCCCGAAGGCATCTTGGTGCGCACACCTATTGAACGAGCAGCCCTAACCACCTCTGTTCATGCCGCCTTGTTGCTCGAGTTGCAATGTGCCGATGCTATGGCTGCTATAACCGATACCAGCTATGTAGTGAGTGATACACTGAAGCATTATTTGCAACAACGCAAAAACACATTGTGCGATGCAGGACAAAGCATGGCACCTAATGTTGAACGCTTGCGTGCTGCTAAGGTAGATGCTCTATTGGTTTCGCCCTTTGAAAATGCAGGTTTTGGTGCATTAGAGCGTATGGGCATTCCGCTCATTCAGTGTGCCGATTATATGGAGCCTTCTCCCTTAGGACGTGCAGAATGGATGAAGTTTTATGGCTTGCTATTTGGTTGTGCAGAGCGTGCCGACTCATTGTTTGGTGAGGTAGCAAAAGCCTACCTTGCCCTGAAAGAACAAACACAAAAAAAACGCAAAGACAAACCTACGGTGATGTGCGACTTACGTATGGGGGCAACTTGGTATCAGCCAGGAGGGGCAAGTACCATGGGGCAACTCATTGCCGATGCAGGAGGACGCTATGTATGGGCAGACCGTAAGGAAAGTGGAAGTTTACCACTTGATGCTGAAAGTGTATTGGCACGTGCTGCACATGCAGATATTTGGATTGTGAAATATGGTCAAGCCACCGACTTAACCTATGCGCAAATGGCAGCCGACTTTAAACTTTACACCCAGTTTAGTGCATGGAAGCATCGTAGAATATATGCGTGCAACACCTTGCATGTACCTTTTTTTGAAGAAACTCCCTTCCATCCAGAACGTGTGTTGCGCAATCTTTCCGAAATCTTTAGTGGTAGCATGCAACAGCAGTCTGCAAACTACTCCTATTATACACCCTTAAAATGAGAATATCGCTTTTACTATTGCCCATACTTTGTTTGTTAGCATTGTTAGTAGGCAGTGTGCATTTATCGCCAACCGAGGTATGGACAGGTTTGGTAGGCAATGCCGACGATACGGTGCATTTCATCGTAATGGAGTCGCGATTGCCTCAAATGTGTACCGCCTTACTTGCAGGAGCAGCCTTAGGCTTGTGTGGATTGGTGATGCAAACACTCTTTGCCAATCCATTGGCAGACCCTTCCTTGTTAGGGGTGAACAGTGGTGCCTCGTTAGGAGCAGCTATTGCACTCTTAGCTTTTGGGGGAAGTTTTGCTTTGGGGGGAGCAACCCTTTCGGGTGTGCTGCTAACTATAGGAGCCGCCTTTGCAGGAGCCTGTGCTGTCATTGCCTTGATAGCCTTATGTAGTCGTTGGTTAACCAGCAATTTGTCGTTGTTAGTGGCAGGTGTGATGTTGAGTTTTGTCATCTCTTCTGTCATTTCATTATTGAGCTTTTATGCCACGGCAGATGGGGTACGTTCTTTTGTGGTATGGGGTTTAGGTGATTTTTCAGGCGTATCGTCAGATCGTGTATGGCTTATGGCATTATGGGTGTTAGTGCCTGCAGCAGCCGTTTTTTTGTCTGCCACTTCCCTAAATGCTTTATTGCTTGGCACAGACTATGCCACCAACTTAGGCGTCAACGTGAAGCGTGTGCGCACTTGGTTGTTAATATTAACCGGACTGCTTACTGCCGTAGTAACAGCTTTATGTGGTCCCATTGCTTTTATTGGTTTGGCAGTACCTCATGTAGCACGTATGTTATTGCGTACAGCCGATCATCGCAAACTCATACCTGCTGTTTTAGTGCTTGGAGCCGATGTTGCTTTACTTTCACTTATCATCTCGCATTTACCAGGCGAAAGAGGTACTTTGCCCATAGCAGCCATCACGCCTTTATTAGGTGCTCCCATCGTGCTTTACATTTTGATACGACATAAGTAAGTATTACAAACTATGTGAGGGGGTAAAGTAATAGGTAATAAGTAATACAAACTATGTGAGGGTATTTGAAGTTTTAGGCATTCTGCGTTCATACTTCACGCCACCTTTTTTACCTGCCACATACGACAATCCGCTTACACCTTGGTGTGTAAGATGGCACAACTGCATAATTTCGCCTTCAATAAAATAATCGCAACAAAAGGTGTCTCCTACACAGAGCTTACTATTTTCAGATGTCACCACCTCAAACTTGTTCGCCTCAAGGTGCTTAAACACACAACGACGGTTGGGTTTCCAACGAGCCACCAACTCTTCGTTCACAGCTAAGTTCTTAGCAGTATAAATAGGGGCAAAAGATAAGACACTCTCTGAGGCTTTACAACTAACTTCTGCTTTTACCCCCCCCATATTGCAAAAGCCTTCAAAGTTTTCGCAACCTAAGAATTCTGCCAATATATTTAATGTATTGGTGCGAGGTTTTACGTTCTGTGGATCAACATATCCCCATAAGCGTTTCAGTGTTGAATCGCTGATAGATGCGTGCAACCGCTCAAATATCAACTGACTCAACGAAACAAAGTCGTGGTTGTGTTGCATATTCAACCCCGTTTGTTGTTCTATGGCATGTAATAGCTTCTTAATCATGTCTACAAAATTAAATTCTTTTTTCGAGAAAGTTACATCAAAATAAATATTTTATTTGCGCTTTGTGGTAGTCAAAAATAAATATTTTATTTGCGCTTCGCGCTTGGTCTTAGTCAAAAATGTCCATCAATGAGTCATAAATGTCCATAAAATTTTATTTTTGAACTTCCATAAATAACCCCTTTCGGGGTATGCGCTTCGCGCTTGGAGGTAGTCATAAATGTCCATTAATGAGCCACAAATTCCCATAAATTTTTATTTTTGAATTTTCATAAATAACTTCATGCGCATGCAACAACCTTAAACTTCGCACGCCGTAGGTGTGCAATTGGGCCTAGGCGAATAGCCGTTTTTAAAAGAACACGCATATTCATTCATGACTACAGAAAACTCCCGCTTACTTTCAACAAGCAAGCGGGATATTTTTGATTACTCTTCAGTTTCATTCCATGCAGCAGCATCCCATCCTGATTCACGTTCGTTAGAGAACTGCTCTTCGCTACCCAACTCATCATATAATCCAGGAGAGCCTGCTAACACAGCTTCGGGAACATAAGTATAAACCGTAGTCTTAGGAGACTGATATTCTTTCTTCATTGTTACTGTAAAGTTTAAGGTATGCAGACAAACACGCGGTCTGTCTGCATACAGAGATATAAGGTTTTATCGAATCACTTTCTTTCCGTTAATCACATAGATACCTTGTGGCAATTCGTCAACATGGTTCACGTTGATGCGACGACCATTGAGGTCGTAAACACGTAATGTTGCAGCAGGCATAGCCGTAGCATGCTCAACACCTGTAACGGCTTGGTTGTTATCGAGGTCGAAGAGAGAGAAGCCTGTCAACTGTGCAGCTTGCAAGGTAGCAGGGATAGCCAAGAAAGCCTTGCCTCCCTTATTCATAAATGCACCACCATTTTCAGCACCCCAATAGAAACCTATTTCAGTACCTGTAGCACGGTCGTAAGAAAGTTTGTAGTACTTATCAGCTCCAGCCACACTGGTCATCTCATCGGTTAATGTACCATGCAAGAGGTTGTCTTCGGGAGCCATTTCAGTACTTTCGCTTGCCGACAAATAGAAGGAGTTACCCTTGCCACCCTTCAGCAACACACCTGTTCCAGCTGGAATCACATCGCCACTGTTATAGCGGTAGTCATTGCGAATACCCTCACCATTAGCAGTTACCACTGCAGCCTTTACACCTGTAGGTACAACCAATGCCTGGTCACTATAAGCGGTGAGATAGAAACTCTTGGCAAAGTCTACCAAACGAGATCCTTCACCTACTTCGTTTTTAGCAGCATTGTAGGCAGATTGCAATGCCTCGTAAGTTGCATCTGTAGCCAAATTCGCATCGAGTTCTGCCTTAGCTTGTTGCATGGCTGTAGTCAAGGCAGTACGTGTTGCCTCGGTCAGTTTATCTGCTTGACTTGCACGGGTGTAAGCATGCAATTCACTCCAATAGAAGAAGAGATTGCCGTTGAGTTGACTATTACCAGTTGTTTCCTCTACCGTCAAACGAATGTGGCGATAAGCAGTATTTCCAAAATTAAGGGGCAACAAACCTGTATTACCAAAGTCGTAATCGTAAGCGCAAGTTTGCGTACCAAGGTCTGTCCAACTATTTTCATCCTCAGGCGTATTGGTAGCGTAGACATGCAAAGTTACAGGACTACCATTGTCTACTTCCACTTGTCGTTTGCTATATTTCAGTGCAATTTGTTTGTAAGCATCATTCAAGTCTACTTGCAAGTAGTGCTTAGCACCTGTTGCATTGTTCTGGCTCCAAGTTGAATGGAAGTAGGTGGTGAGGTCATTATCGATAAGTTCAGCCAAAGAGCCTTCTTGGGGTTCGATAGCGTTTGAAGATAGTTGCGAAGCATCAGTTATCAAACCATCCTTTTCTATGGCTGCACCTCTCTCGCCACCGTTACCATGTCTCAAGAAGTTACAGGCATTGAAAGTTGGGCTTTCTCAGGTTGTTCAAGCCTCACCTCTCTCATTATCGTAAAAGGTGTAACGGGCATTGGCGACTATGCTTTTTACGACTGCTCAGGTCTTGTATCTGTTACCATCCCCGAGAAAGTAACAAACATTGGCGACCATGCTTTTTTCTTCTGCACCTCGTTAACTTCTATCACAATCCCCAATTCGGTTACGAGCATTGGAAATGAAGCTTTCTATGGTTGCTCCTCGTTAACTTCGTTCTCTATTGATGAATCTAACCCAAACTATAGTACTGATGGACTGGTTATATTCAACAAGGATAAAACAAAACTTATTCAAGCTGTAGTAAATGTCAAGAGCTACACGATTCCTAATTCGGTCACAAGCATAGGTAATCACGCTTTCAAGGATTACACCTCGCTAACTTCTATTACAATCCCCAATTCGGTTACGAGCATTGGAAACAGTGCTTTCGAGGGTTGTTCATCCCTAACTTCTATCACAATACCCAATTCGGTTACGAGCATTGGATACAGTGCTTTCGAAGATTGTTCATCCCTAACTTCTATCACAATACCCAATTCGGTTACGGGCATTGGAGAAGGAGCTTTCTATTTTTGCATATCATTAAAAACAGTCTATTTCCAACCTGATGACCATAATTTAACATTAGGACGTCGGATATTTAGTGGTTCTTCCGAATATCCATATATCTATTATATGAGAAGTGGTACGGTTACCCTTTGCAATGGCATTGGATGTGTAGAATATAAAGATCATTGGCATATAAATGACCCTACTTCAGATTCAGAATTTGATAGATACTTAAGTGGTAGCGGAACTTGGTTTTGTTATGATAGACCCGACTTCCGCAGCTATGATGGAAGAACACAAATAGGAAGGCACTTTAAATATCATTTACTGAGTTCGGTTGATGATTTACAAGCTTTATACACCAAAGCCTATGAAGTTATCATTACCGACTATTCACCTTTAGCATCCTCATACACCGCAGGTAGCAATATCCTCACCTCTGCCGACCAACTCTCAACAAACAAACCAGAATCTGAAGGTCCCATTAGCAATTTGGTAGATGGTGACAAAAACACCTTCTTCCACTCTACTTGGAGCGCAAACAACGTGGATAAGGCATTTGCTTATTTGCAAATAGACTTGAAGGGTGCTTACAAGGATTTGCTCGTAGACTATACCAAGCGTTATAATTTTACGGACAACAAGGGTTATCCCACTCAGTTCCATGTATTTGCTACCAATACACCCAATGACGAAGAAAGTTGGAAGGACTGTGGATATAGCAATCAGCTTAGCTACAGATACGACAACCAACAAAGTGGTAAGACCATTCTGAATTTAGATGGTGACTACCAATATATCCGTCTACAAGTAGAGAAAACAGGGGGTATGGATAAAACCAACGACAACTTATATTTTGCTTTGGGGGAATTGGCTATCTATCCCATTACAAATTATAAGAACGCTCCTTACACTGAAAGCAGAGCCTCCAATGCTCGTAACCGAATTGGGTATTGTGATAGAAGTTAGGGATCTACAGTCATAGAAAGCACTGTTTCCAATGCTCGTAACCGAATTGGGGATATCTACGGAAGTTAGGTAGTTACAATCTTTGAAAGCATTATCTTCTATACTTGTTACCTGGCGTCCACCTATATATTCATTGATTGTTATTGAGTACGTGTAAAGGTTTTCAACTCCTAAAACCTTTGCTGTATTTGTCGATGCATCAATATCATAAATGACACCATCTTTTACATATGTATAAGCCCATGTCGGAATCGTACCCACAAAGCACACCAACAACAATAGCCATTGGTGGATATTTTTCGAAAGTAAATTCTTTTTCATGTTTATAAAGATTTAGAAGTCGTCTAAACTTTTCTGACGAAGATTTGATTTAAACATTTATCTCATCTAAATTTAATCTTTACCTTTCTTTTTGACCACTTTTTGACCTTTCATCGGTCATGTAGCTCGCTACACTCCCTCTTCAATGTCAAAGATAGTGCAAACCGAATGCAAAAAGCCAAGCTTGCTTGAGATTTTTGCTGAGGTGCAGCCTATCTTATAAAAAAATCGCCTCAAAAATAAAGGCAAATCTTGAACTTCATAAAAGTTTAGACGACTTCATTAGTTCGTAGCTAATTTTTCGAGCGTTTTCTTAAAAATTTCACTGCGCTTTTCCATAAAATCGTTTATCTCATTGATATCGAGTGCAGCGTCTGTTGGAATGAAATTGTTCTCTTGCCATCGGGCTTTTTCGTCGTCATTCTTCAATTCCATCCAATATGCCACATTCTTGGCATTCTTTGAACGGTTGATGCTCGACTCTAATAGCTCAAGGTTAGGCACAATGTCATAAACAGATTCATCGATGTTGCAATCTTTGCATTGTTTTACGGGGAATATATGATCTATCTCGTATTGCTTGCCACTATCAAGAGTTTTGAGCCCTAAAGCATAAATAATGTTGAGCAAGGGGAAAGCGTCTTTTTTGTGCGTTTTGAGCAACACATTCGTTCGCTCTGCTGTCATGCCAAAATCATTTATACGCTTGCAAATAGAATTAAACGAGAAGGAAGACATATCCTCATTTAGCGCGGTTCTCACCTCTTGCAATTTGTTATCTGTTTTAGCTGCAAACTGATTGTTGAGTATGGCACAGAAAAGATACTTACGCATGGCGTAAAAGTCATCCTTACGTGTGGTGTCATTGAAAGTAGCTCCTTGCAGATTGTTCTTGAAGAGGTAATATACAATAGGAATTACAGCTAACTTTGTGGTTAATCCGCCTTCTTGTAAGCCAAAATTGCGCACGAGTGTGAAAGCCTTGATTATGCTATCGTAAATGGCATCTTTATTGGTGAACACAAATTGGCTTATGCGTTCTTGTTTGAAGGTGGCAACCGTCATTTTAAGCGAACGATTGTTGAGCATCAAGAAGCATTTAAGCACCCAATCCTTGTTAATGCGGAAGGAGAGGTCTTTTACGTCTTTGATAATGTTTTCAACGAACTGACGCGCATTGGTATTTTCATCACCTTTTGCCCAATCTGTAGTGAGCGATGATAGCAGCAAATCGCCTTTGGTTAAGGGCTTGCCACCACTATTTGTACGCACAAAGATGTCGAGCACACTATCGATGTTATCATTGCCCGAAATGAGGTAATAATTTATCTCGGACATTCTATACATCTTTTCAAGTTGCTCTAATGCCTTTTGAGCGATTTCATTGTCCGTTAAATTATGTTTTACAAGATATTTCAGTGATGAAAAGCCAGAGGAGGTTACCTCATTCACCTTAATCCAATTTTCTCCTTTAGCCTTGCACTTATCAATATCTTTCTCGCTGAGAAAGCGCAAGTCGAACTTCATTCCAAGCCCATCATCGGCAGGTGCCTCATGATCTAAATTCAAATAGAGTTTCTTTTTATTATATGAGCCGAACAAGCCAATGTAAAGGCTCGTAATGCGTTGTTGCCCATCAATAACCACTTGAATTGGTCGATTCTGAAAAACCTTCTTACTTTCCGTATTCAACAACGTATTGGTTGTTTTGCAATCATTGTTGTTTTCGTAATTAGGATCAAGAAACTTGTAGAAGTCGATTGGCAGTTTGGTGATATCCTGTACTTCCCAAAACATCATGGTGTTGATAGGATACTCTTGCATCAAACTGTCAATGAGCGTTACTACTTGCTGAGGCTTCCATGTGTACTCGCGTTGCAAAGCAGGGAGTAACAGATTATTGCCAGCTACAGCTGACATAAACTGATTAAGCTTTTTACTTTGGTAGCTCATGATATAATTGTTTAACGTTAATTTTTCGCCTCAAAGTTATATAGAATCAGCCTATTCAAACTTGTTCATTTTGTTCATTTCAAAAAAAGTCTGTTTTTAATTGAATTTTTACCATAAACCCTAATTGTTTTAGGGGAAAGTACTTTTAGGGAGTTTTCTTTCTTGTCATGTGTCAGTCTCACCCCGTTAGGTAGGGTGTTCAAAAACCGTAAAAATGTTCTGCATGAGATTTGATAGTTTTATTAGGAAATTTCATGCGCCAGCCTCACCCCGTTAGGGGTGATATAAGGTAGCCAGGTATGAGAATGAGAGGGGGCTTGTCCCCTCTCATTCTCATGCCTGGTTTCCATATGCAACAACCTCAAACTACGCACGCCGTAGGTGTGCAATTGGGCCTAGGCGAACAGCCGTTTT
>OBIB01000531.1_pt1 | contig 14324 bp, 8 predicted proteins | sample 1496261 | NCBI WGS metagenome assembly OBIB01 (sample SAMN05065771, study PRJEB22554) | human gut metagenome | biome: ENVO:2100002; feature: ENVO:00000062; material: ENVO:00002003 | host: Homo sapiens | place: USA
TGATAGAAGCCGAACCGTCGTTGGTGGCTGATGAGGTCATGTAGGTCATGCCCTCAACACCGTTGATCGACTCCTCCAGCGGTGCAAGCACCGAGTTGAGCACGGTCTGTGAGTTGGCACCGGTGTAAGCGGCACGCACCATGATAGTAGGAGGCGCCATGTTAGGGTACTGCTCGATAGGCAGCGACACCAGGCCGAGTACACCCAGGATGACTACGAGGATAGAAATCACCGTAGAAAGCACCGGGCGCTTGATAAATCTATCTAATTTCATATTACTATCTTAAATTGTGAATTTTGAATTTTGAGTTTTGAGTTGTTGCAGCAAGCTGCAATTTTGAGTTTAAAAATTATGAGTTGGGAGTTGTTGGCCATGAATTCAAAATTCATCAATTCCTAATTGCGACTTGTCGCAATAATTCATAATTCAAAACTCAAAACTCAAAATTTATTTTCCGAATGCCTTCTTAAGCTTGCCAAGGTCGCCCTGAGCCTCGCCCAGCTCCTCGGTCTTCTTCAGTTTGTCGGCATACTGAGCCTCGGTGAGGGGCTTGATTTCCATACCGTCCTGGAGCGATGACACTCCGTTCACTACGAAGCGGTCGCCGATGTGAAGACCAGAAGTGATGATATAGTTCTTGCCGTCGTTCTGCGAATTGATTTCAACCGGAGTATACTTCACCTTGTTGTCCTTGCCTACTACATATACGAAGTGCTTGTCCTGTACTTCAACTACAGCGTCCTGCGGAACTATAACTGCTGAAGTAGCGGTGTGAGGCACTACGATTGAGCCAGAAGCACCCGACTTGAGCACGCGCTCGGGGTTGGGGAAGTCGGCACGCATTGAAACAGAGCCTGTTGTAGGGTCGATGACACCGCTCACGGTAGCCACCTTACCCGGCTGATTGTAGATAGAACCGTCGGCAAGCTGGAGCTTTACAGCAGGATAGCTTGAGATAGCTGCGCTGATGCCACCGGCTGTCTTGGTCATATCGAGGAGGTCCTTCTCGGTCATTGAGAAGTATACCTGCATTGTAGAGTTGTTGGAAACGGTTGTAAGGGGCTGCTGTGACGATGCGCTAACGAGTGCACCTACACGGTAAGGCAGGTCGCCTACAACACCATTTGCGGGGCTTGTAACGAAGCAGAAATTAAGGTTCTGCTTGGCTGAAATGTAAGCAGCCTCAGCCTGAGCGAGCTGAGCGGCAGCGCTCTCCATTGCATTCTTAGACGACTGAAGCTCGTACGAACCGATAACGTTGTTCTTGAAGAGCTTCTCAGAATTGTTGTATGTAAGACGGGCAGTGTTGAGTTGTGCCTTGGCAGCGTTCACGGCAGCCTTTGCCTGACGTACAGCGGCAGCGTATGTAACGTTGTCGATGACGAAAAGGAGCTGGCCAGCCTTCACCTGCTGACCTTCCTTGACACAGAGCTTGGTGATGAAGCCTGAAACTTTCGGACGGATTTCTACGTCCTGAACGCCCTTGATTGTTGCAGGATAGGTGGTCTGGAGGTCAGCATTCTGACCCTGCACAGTACGTACGGCGTACTCGTTGTCGCCGAAGTTAGGCTTACCGCCACTCTTGCCGCCACCACATGAGGCGAGCACTACAGTCAAAACTGCAATAAGTAAAATCTTTGTTTTGTTCATACCTATGTTTTACTATAAATTTTTTTGTCTTGCGATTTATTTACTTTACTATCTGTTTATCCCTAATTAATATATTGTGTATATAGAGTATATATCCTGCCATACGGACCGGACTATACAAAAGCAGTCGGAAAACTTAACCCACTGATTAAGTTTTCCGACTGCAAAGTTACCAACATTAATATTAATATGGTGCATACCATGCAAACATTTAACAACTTTTATTCTGATTTTGTGTTTTACACCATTGTTTAAGATGTTTGCAACAGTAAGATAAGCCCGCTCCTCCCCCATATGGAGAGGAGCAGGATGCATTGTGTTCTAATTACTTCAACAATGTAGTGCCGAGATTGCGGTCGACGAGCATGCCGTCCTTCATCTTCAGCGTGAACTTGCCAGCCTTCTTGGCCTTGAACTTGAGCACGAAGAGATCGCTGTCGCCTTCGTCAAGCAGGAAGTTGTTGCCACGATTGACGAACGTTGGCAGCAATTCCTTCTGTCCGTTGGTGTGCAGACGGTCGTAGGTGAGGTTCACCAGTTCCTTCATGTTGAGCAGTTCGATGCCTGCATATTCCAGTTCGTCGGTGTTGTAAGGCAATGCGAAGCTGAGCGCATTGACCCAGTGGAGCGCCTTGCCCTGCACCTTCAGCTCTATAACGTCGCCTGCGGCGAATGTGGTGCGGCTCGGTGTGAGCACGAGCGAACCCGAACAATGGTCGTTCTTGGGATATACGCCTCCGTCAAGCTCGTTAGATACACACGAAATATCGTATGCGTCGATGAGTCCGTTCTGGTTGATGTCGCCCGCACTTACATAGTCGAAGTCGCTGTCGCCACGTCTTAGTCCGGTGTAGTTCATATACGAGGTGAGATCGTTCTCGTCGATACGGTTGTCGTGGTTGATGTCGCCCTGCAGCACGCTCTGGCTTCCTGCTACCTTATATATATACATAGCACGACCCGAAGCGAAGTTGCCCACGGCCTTGGTCAGGTGCATCTGGACGTAACGCGCCTCCGGATTGCCTTCGAACGCGAATGTCTTGGTGGTGTTGTCTGCCTTCCATACGAACGGAACCGGTGTCGACCACTTCTGGCGATCCTTGCTGTAAGAGATGGTGCCTTCCATGATTGTGCCGTTGCCGGCATCCTCGCGCGGAATGTATTCCATACGGTCGAGCTTGTTGACCGAACGCAGGTCGATTGTCACATCGCCAGGTATGGCTTCGCCCTTGCCCCATTGTGAGTGCCATGAGGTCTTCTTGTCGAAGTCAAACATCTTCGCAATCTTCTGTCCGGGCTGGTCCTGGAACGATGTCTGTGCCTTGATGCCCTTGATAGCAAACTCAAGCGGATTGTTGAGAGTCTTGCCCTTGACGGTAGTCCAGTCGGATGCTCCGTCACGGTTGACTGCACGCACCTTCATTGTGTACTCGGTCTCAGGCTGCAGCTGGTCGATGGCAAACTGCGTTCCGCGTATGGTAGAATATACCATACCGTCGTATTCAATCTCATAATAGTCGGCATTGGCCTGCTGTTTCCATGAAGGAGTAAGGTCGAACACACCACAACCGTCCTTGGCAATCTGAGCCTCAGGAGCCGCGAGGGCGCCATTGTGTGTGAGCATACGTCCGGATGTATTGAATTCGAATCCGTCAATGGCTACAGCAATGGCGTTGTCCTTGACATTAGTCTTCTGAATCTTGACGAGCAGCTGCGGATTCTTCTTAATCACTACCTTTGCAGCATCTGTGCCAGGAGTAGAGAATCGGTTGAGGTTAGGCTCGGCATCGTAGAAGTATACGTTGTCGCCCTTCTCAAAGTCGGCAAGCGACTGCACTGCCGTGAGCTTTACGTTGGTCTTGCCCACCTTTACTGTTACCTTCTTAGGAGCACGTGTCACGTTGACGCGCAGCTCTGTCTGTTTCTCAGCCTCATATCCATCGTACATGCCCAGCGAGCGGTCGATGTCAACATGCATGCGTCCCTTGCCGTCGGTGCATACGCTAACGTCGGTGGTCACGCCGTCGCCATGCAAATACTCGGTTGTATTGCCGTCGTCGTCATACTCCTTGAAAGCTGAAGTTCCGTTGGCAGAAGCATAGATTTCGTAAGCACGATAGTCCTGACGTATCTGCGACGGGTTGTTGTTAGGATTGGTCATCGGTATTATGGCATCGGCCTTGACGAACACTGGAATCTTCCACAACGGAGTGTCGTACTCGTTGATGATGCGTCCACCTTTGTATGCGTCGCCGTTCCAATAGTCAATCCATGTGCCTTCGGGCAGATAGATACCGTTGCGAATGTCGTTGCCTTCCTTGTCGGCACGTGTCTCCTTGTATATAGGAGCTATGAGCATCGACGGACCGAACATAAACTGATACTCGGTCTTGGTGCCGTGGGTGTAGTCGTTGGGATAGTCGAGGAACATGGCACGTATCATCGGCTTGCCGTCTATTGCCTCGTGGGCTATGGTATAGGTGTATGGCATGAGCATCGACTTAAGCTTCAGATAAGAGCGGTTGATGCTTGCAGCCGGCTCGCCGAGTATGTGCGGATACTTGGGATTGGCTCCCCAACCGTCCATGTTGAGCTGCATCGGTGTGAAGGTCTTCCACTGGAACTCGCGCACATTCACCGGAACGTTCTTGCCTCCGAATATTCCGTCCATGTCGCTCGTGATGTTTGGCTGACCCGACAAGCCCGAACCTATGAATGTAGGTATGTGGAAACGTATGTACTCCCAGTCACCTCCGGTCTGGTCGCCGCTCCATACGGTGGCATAACGTTGCGTTCCTGCCCATCCGTCGAGCGTGATGATGAACGGACGAGCATTCGATCCGTAGTAAGGCATGACCTGAGCCACGTCGGCCACACCGTTCAGTCCGAACGAGTAGCCGTAGCCTACCCATGCAACATCGGTCTTCAGCACTCTCACTCCAGCATCGCGCACCTCCTTGACGATGTCGCGCTGCAACAGTGGTTCTACTCCAGCCTTGGGATGGAGGTCGCTCTGCGTCCACAAACCTATCTCAACGCCCTTCGAACGGGCATAGTCGCCAAACTGGCGCAGGTTATCGATGTTGCCGTCGAGCGAACCTGTCTGTCCGTAACCGGCTCCATATCCGTCGTTAGGGAGGAACCATCCAAGCGGCATATCATGATTGATGTAGCGGTCGATGGCAGCACGTGCAGAGAACTGATAGTTGTTCTTCTCGCCGTTCAGGCTCTCCTTGGTTCCGCCATTGTCCTTCTGGCTCTCCTTATACATCTTGCCGTCCTCGAAAACCATCGCTCCGTTCTTGTCTTCCTTCCAATAGTCGCGGTTGTAGGCATTCAAATGGCCTTCGTAAAAACCGAACTTCGGCATCAGAACGGGGTTGCCAGTTAGCTGATAGAAGTCGTTGAGCAGCTGAACGGGAGTTGCGTCGAGCATTACAAACATGTCGAGATAGTCCTCAGAGTGCTGCAGACGTACCTCGCCCGGAGTGTCATGGCCGAAGTCGTAACGTCCCGGACGGAACGTATTCCACATCACGCCGTAGCCGCCAGTGCTCCAGTAGAACGGTGTGGGCGACGCTACGCCACCGTCAACCCAGCTGTTGGTGTTCTCAATGGCAATGCTCTCGCCACGATGCGAGAAACGACCGTTCTGCACACCACCTCCATAGAAATACTCGCCATCGTGCTGACGCATGGTGACTGATGTGCTTCCGTTGTCAATCTTGGCTGGTGTAAGGTTCTCAATAACGGTCTTGCCTGTACGCAGGTCGACAATGTTCATGTTGCCTGTATGCTTGTCGATGTTGACGCTTACGGCAGGTGTGGTAATCTGCAATGTACCGTCAACGTCAATAGCGCTAAGATGACCGGTGGCACGACGTGCAAATTCGGTGAGTATCTTGGCTGGTGGCGTGGCTACAGGGTCGCGCACCACCCCACCCTTGTCATCGCGAAACATTCGCAGAATGTTGTCGCCGTAGAAGTCGATGGTCATCTGTCGGCCGTCGGTGTAGTTGATTTCGATTGTGTGCGGATTGATCTGGGCTACATTCTTGACCGTAAAAGTCTCGTTAGCCTGTGTGGCTGACTGCTGAAGCACCAGTCCTGAACGAAACGGAATGGCGTTGATACCTTGCGGCATGAGTGTCATTCCTGCCAGGGCGAGTGGCAAAGCCAAAGCGATTGCAGAATGTTGCGGTTGCTTGAATTTGTTGTTTGTTTGCATATTATTGTTTTAGTGATGTCAGATTTACAAAATTACTTAAAATAATAATGTATATGCGTGCGACAGCTTCGGTTTTAACATATTTAACTTATATATATCCCTATATTCATAAAATGTACGAACAAGTGTACATTTTTGCATCATTTTGTTCTAAAAAAGCCATAACTTTGCAGCAAAACATGTTTGGAAACCCAACAGAGCCATTCAACAAAACTAAAAGCTAACAAAAAAAATGGAACAGGAAAAGAAGTTATTTAAAGAGGTTAACGAGGGATACACAATGCACGAGGCCATCGAAGAGGCCAAGCGTTGTCTGCACTGCAAGGTACCACAGTGCAAGAAGGGATGCCCCATAAGCCATGACATACCCGACTGGATTCACGAGCTGTCGATGGGCAACTTTGGCAATGCTATGCACATAATTAACGAAAAGAGTAATCTGCCTGCTGTGTGCGGACGTGTTTGTCCTCACGAGAAGCAGTGCGAGGGACATTGTGTGCTCGGCAAGAAGGGTCAGGGCATACACGTCGGCAAGCTCGAACGCTTCCTGGCTGACTTCGACGGCAACATGGGACTGATTCGCGAGAAGTTGCAGCCTAAGACACGTGGACGTGTGGCTGTAATCGGTTCGGGTCCTGCCGGACTCACTATCGCCGGCGATCTTTCTCGTCAGGGATTCAATGTGGAGATATTCGAGATGGAACCGGAACCCGGTGGCGTGCTCATGTTTGGTATTCCAGAGTATCGTTTGCCTAAGGATATTGTGCGCCGAGAGATTAAGAAGATGGAAGAACTGGGTGTTATCATCCACTGCAACACCACCATCGGCAAGGACTATACCGTAGACGACCTCTTCGCCCAGGGCTTTGACGCCATATTTATGGGTACTGGTACCGGTCGTCCGCAGAAGCTTCAGATTCCTGGCGGCGACATCAAGGGCGTACGTCAGGCCATTTGGTTCCTGCGTCGCGTAAGTCTGTACAACGAGGGCAACCTCGACCGCAAGGAGGTTGTTATCGAGAAGGGCGACCGCTGCTTCGTAATCGGTTGTGGCAACACAGCTATGGATGCCGCCCGTACAGCCATCCGTATGGGTGCCGAGAGCGTAAACATAGTTTATCGCCGCACTATCAACGAGATGAGCGCTCTGCGTTCGGAGTACGACGATGCCGTAAAGGAAGGCGTAGGATTCATCTGGGAGTCGAACATCGTTGAGATTCACAGCAACGAGGAAGGCAAGATGACTGAGGTTGTGATTGAAGACAAGGAGGGCAACCGCCGTGTAGAGAAGGCCGACTACGTGCTTATGGCTCTTGGTTCGGCTCCTGCCAGCCGCATCGTGTCTACTACTAAGGGCATTGATGTTGACGAGCGCGGATACGTTATCACCCGCGAGAAGCCTTACGGCATGACCACACGTCAGGGCGTATTTGCCGGTGGCGACGTTGTCAACCGTCCTTCAACAGTGGTTCTCGCCATGCGCGATGCCAAGATGGTGGCTGAAGGCATTGCACAGTATGTCGATGCAGTGAAGCTGCTTGATGCCATCAACGGTGCTGCAGAGTAACACGAACAATTATATACAACAACAAATAAAAACTGGGAGAACAGACTTCATTGTCCGTTCTCCCAGTTTTTATTTTGTCGTTATTCAAGTTTTTACTTGTCGCTCTTCTGTCGAGCCTTGCGCAGAATGTTCTGCATGTCGTATACGAGTTGTGGATGCTGTGTAGCCACATTCTCCTTCTCCCATACATTGTTCTTTATGCTATAGAGCTGCGGCTGCTGGTCGCTACCCGTCTCCATACCCGGAGCCCAGTCGAGAATCTTCGGTCCGTCGCTCGGTTCGATGTATTTCCACTCGCTTGTGCGCACCGACATACAACGGTTGTAAGCCAGTTCGAGTACATACGGACGGTGTGTATTGTCTGTACCGAGCAAGTTGCCCAGACGGTTCTCGCTGTCGGGAGCACTGCCCTTGGGGAAACGAGCACCGATAAGGTTGCCCAATGACGCCATCCAGTCAATCTGCGAAGTCAGTGTTGTAGATGTCTGTCCACCCTTTATCTTACCCGGCCAACGTACAATCATAGGCACTGCGGTGCCGCCTTCGTATGCGCTGTACTTGTTGCCACGCCATGGTCCGGCTGGCTTATGGCCGTTGAGCAGTTCGGCAGCCTGATCCTGATAGCCGTCGTCAAGCACTGGTCCGTTGTCGCTCGAAAGCATTATGATAGTATTGTCGGCAATGCCGAGCTTGTCGAGAGTCTCCATGAGCTGGCCTACAGCCCAGTCGAACTGCACGATAGCGTCGCCGCGCAGTCCCATACCGCTCTGTCCGCGGAAGCGTGGGTGCGGGAAACGAGGCACATGTACGTCGTTGGTGCAGAAGTACATGAAGAACGGATTGTTCTTATTGGCCTTGATGAAGTTGATAGCGTGCGATGTGATAGAGTCGGCGATGTTCTCGTCCTTCCACAAAGCCTTGCCGCCGCCCTTCATATATCCTATGCGGCCGATGCCGTTGACGATAGACTGGTCGTGGCCACAACCCGGCGATGCCTTCAGATTGTAAAGCAGTTCGGGGTTGTCCTTGCCTGTCGGTTCGCCTGGGAAGTTCTTCTTATAGCTTACATGTATCGGTGCCGACGGGTCGTAGTTGGCAACATTGCCGTTCTCAATGAATACACATGGCACACGGTCGGCTGTAGCAGCCATGATGTAGTGATAGTCGAAACCTATATCTGAGAGCGATGCCGGCAGCGGAGCGTTCCAGTCCTGCGTGCCGGTTTTGGCTCCTATACCCAGATGCCACTTGCCTATGGCGCTGGTGCGATAGCCCTGACTGCGGAACATGTCCGCCATGGTGTACTGTTCGGGACGAATAATCATGCCTGCGTCGCCCGGTGCGATGTCGGTATCTTCGCGACGCCATGCGTACTCACCTGTAAGGATAGAGTAACGCGATGGTGTACTTGTGGCTGCAATAGCATGTGTGTCGGTAAAACGAATGCCCTGACTTGCGAGTCGGTCGACATTAGGAGTCTTTACATTCTTTGCTCCATAACATCCAAGGTCGCCATAGCCAAGGTCATCAGCGAGAATGATGATAACGTTAGGGCGATTCGGATCGGTTGTAGTCTTCACCTTCTTGGCTCCATAGGCTGCCTGTGCAGCGAGAGGTGCGAGAAGCGAGATTGCCAAATAGCTTTTCTTCATTGTTCTTCTGTTTTTTGTTTTAGTTTATAGTATAATTGAGTATGTCACAAACGGCAATAGCAAGTTGTGACATACTCTCTTGAAAGCATTGTTTTATTTACGCAGTGAAGTGTGATAGTCCTCGGGGAACTGCTGTCCGCTCCATGCCTTCTGCGATGTCCACTGCTCTGCGGGGGCAGTCCAGAAAGGATGATTGGCTGGCAATCCAAGCGGCATGAACACGAGCGATGTCATGTAGAGCGAGCCGTTGTTTGAGTAGTAGTTGGCAAGTCCGGGCTGATGTCCGGCAAAGCCAAGCTGCAGATAGCCCTTGTCATTGAAGTTGCCGTCGACGGCAAACATACGCTTCATCACTGCTGTCAGTGCCGAACGTACCGAACCGTAGCTCAGTGTCTTTGGCAATCCATACTTCCATGCCGACATGGCAAGTGTTTGGAATGCGCCCATACGGTATATCACCGAACGGCCAACAGCCGGGTATGCGCCTTCGGGCGAAATGAAACGCTCGAGAATTTCGTTGAATCGGTTCATGCGCTTTACGGCGAGGTCGAGCGAAATAGGTGTATGGAAGTTGTGCTTCTTGCAAATCTCTACTACCTCAACCATCATCGGGTGCATAACGTAAGAGTTGTAGTAGTCCATAGCAAACTCAGGTCCGTCGCTGTACCAGCCGTCGCTCAGATACCACTCGCTCATCTTGTTCAATCCTACGGTGAGCACGTATCCGTCATACTCCTCGCCTATACTCATGAAGAAAGCCTCAACCATGCAGCGGAAGAGCAGCCAGTTGTTGTAGGCGGGACTGACGGTGCGCAGACTCTTCAGTCCGTCGATGTAGCGCTTCTTTGTCACCTCGTCAAGCTGTCCCCATGTAGCCTCGGGAGCACGCATAAAGCTCTCTACGAGATACGACGCGTCGCACAGCGGCTGTGCCACGTTGCAGAGCCAAGTAATGTGGTCGGGATTGTTAGGGTCTACCGCATTCTTATATGCCTGTATAGCCCACTCGTGTAGCTGCTTGCGCTGCTTGCCCTCAGGTGTACCGTCGTCGGGCAATGCTATCCACGGACTGATACCAGCCATGAGTCGGGCAAATGTCTCAAGATAAGCCACACGTGTATCCCGACCGTCCCACTTGGGGCTCAGTTCGAGCGTAAAGTCCTTCTGGAAATTGCCCTTGCTCATATTTTCAAGCACCGGACGGGCTATCTTGTAGCATAGGTCGGCCCACACTTTGCGGTCGGGTTCTTGTGCAGTTGTCTTCTTCTTGGCAGCCATAGTAGGCACAGCCATCATCACCGCAATCAATACGGCAACGAACAATTTGATTTGTCGTTTCATTGTTGTTTTAAGTTTCTTAGTATAACCTCGGTCTAAAGTATAATAGGACAAAGTTATTAATAATTCTTTACATACGGCGATTTCAAGCGTTTATGTTATGTTTTTTTATCTTTTAAGCCTCGGTTGTTGGATGCCGACGGTTTTCTGTGCACTATGCCATAGCCAGTGGCTGCTACAATGACACTCATAATGGGCGAAAGAATGTTGAATATACAGTATGGCAAGTAGGTCCATGTGGACACACCCAGCACCGTACTCTGCGTCATTCCACACGTATTCCACGGCACGAGCACTGATGTCACCGTCACCGAATCTTCGGTTGTGCGGCTCAGGAGTTTGCGTTCGTAGCCCTCACGGTCGTAAATGTCGCGAAACATGTTGCCCGTAAGCAAAATGCACAGATACTGGTCGGCTATGGCAATGTTCAGCATTACACCCGATGCAGCTGTCGACGCAACGAGCGACGTACGGCTGTGAACCATATGGATGAACAGTCGGGTGATGCCACCCACCATTCCGCCTGCCGACATACAGCCGCCAAAACACATGGCACACACTATCAGCCATATCGTACCCATCATTCCTGCCATGCCACGCGTTCCTACCAGTCCGGCAAGAGTTGCATCGTCGGTAGCGAGCTGCGTGCTGTCGTACAGACATCGCATAGCCGCCTTGAACATCGAAGGATCAATCTCGTGCAGTGCATCCGACTGGAACACTACGGCTGCTACTACAGCCATAAGCGACGAGAGGAACAGCGTAATGATGGGCGGCACACGCTTGGCTATAAGTATGCCGGTGAACACCGGCACAAGCAGTAGCCACGGTGTTATGCAGAAGCGGCTCTTGAGCGCCAAGGCGAATGTACTGATGTCCTGAGCTGTATTGGTATCGCATAGCAGTCCTGCCACAGCAAACACTATCAAGGCTATCACTATCGACGGCACTGTGGTATAGACCATATAGCGGATATGATCGAACAACGGAACACCCAACGAGCCAGATGCCAGCGTAGTGGTATCGGACAGCGGCGAAATCTTGTCGCCAAAGTAAGCTCCCGAGATAATAGCACCTGCTATCCATCCGTCGGCAAAGCCTTGCGCACGTCCAATACCCATAAGCGCTATGCCTATTGTGGCAATGGTAGTCCACGACGAACCTGTCATCACACTCACGAGGGCGCATATGATGCAGCTTGACACAAGGAAAATGTCGGGATGGATGATGTGCATGCCATAATATATTAAGGTGGGCACCACTCCGCTCAGCATCCATGCGCCACTGAGCGCACCGATAAGCAGCAGTATGATTATGGCACTTGCTACACTCGACACGTTCTTGACTATGGCTTTCTCGAAGCTCGCCCATGGCACATTGAGCCTCCACATACCTATAAGTACACAGAATGCCGAAGCTGCAAGCAGGGCTATCTGCGACGCACCGGCAAGCGAATCGCTGCCAAAGGCACGTATTACGAATGTGAGCATGACTACAAGTACAAGGAGCGGCATGAGCGACATCGCTGCCGACGGACGTTTCTTGAGATATTGTTCTTTATTCTCCGACATTTTTATCATTTAAGTATTTGTTGTAATGGTGTGTTATACTGAAATTACAAGAGTTTTACAGATATGTTTCCTTCTCTTTTCAAATGTAGTCCATCTGCACATCAAATGTAGTAAGTCTACACATCAATTGAAGTGAGCCAACACATCAAATGAAGCCCTTCTGCACATCAAAAGAACTACATTTTTTAAGAGCATGGATTTTATTTCGATTTTGTGTATAATTATACAGTTTCCCGAAAACCAGATTACAAAGTTAAGAGTTCTGCTGCAATGCAGCAAACAAATTGTAAGCTAATACAATAGACTTCGCCAATCATTGTCAATATGCGGATATGCTTTGTATAAATATACATAAATACATGTATTTTGCACATACAGCAACTGAATAATAATGTAATATGATTGTAACAACATTCTTTCAAATATCACAAAAAATGAGTAACTTTGCAGCCCCAAAGGATAACATTATAAATTTTATGGCTACCAAAAATACTATATCTACAAGCTCTGCATGGACAGAGCTGGAATTTTCGGCTCGTTGCATGAGCCCATACATAAGCACACCTATTTATATACCCGAAGAGACAAGCTACTTTCTTTGCCGTCCAGACGGCACTCGCGAGCAGCATCGTCTCACCTTCGTAGTGTTCCGCGCTGAAGGCGCTGCCGAAGACGATTGGGAAGACGACCCGATGCTTGGCCGTCTGCAGATGGCTGTGCTCGGCGACGACGATGAGGAGGTGAAGCCGGCTGATGCAGTATATCTCGGCGTGTCGCCCGACCGCTTCGTAAAGGTTGTGCGCAACGACGACAACGAGATAGTGTTCGACTTCACATGGCACTACGGCAACGTAGAGATTGACCGTGCCGAGCGCACCGACGAAGGCTACGTTCTGCGCAAGGACGACTTCGGTGAGGATGGCATTGCCTGCCGTCTCATCCCGCGCAAGGGCAACCCCTTCACTATACGTCTCACCATTCCATACGTGGGATTTGCCGTGACCGATGCCGACGGTCAGCATCTCATGGGCGACATCAACATCACCCACAACGACCTGGCTTCTTATCGTTACGCCTTCGTCGGCGACAACAACAACGACCGCTTCCAGATATCACTGGCCGACGGCAAGCTCAACTACATGTGCGTGTTGGGAGACGACATGCGTCTGTCGATTCGCGACATGCGCGACCGTATGTCACTTGTAGGTGAAATCGATGCTGAGGGTCCGCTTTCGGACATTCTCATGGGTGCCCACTCGGCTCTCATCAAGAACAAGTCATCACGTTGGCGCGTGCAGCTCACCGGTGAGGAAGTAGAAGGTGCCGACGAGGTAGAACTCAACGGAGTGGCACTGGCACGTTTCGCATTCAGCGTGTTCAACAATGCTGATGCTGCCGACGAGGATGCCATAGCCCAGCGACTAATGGCTATGGAACAGAAATACGGCTTCCAGTGGTTCTGGCTCAGCGAAGACGACTGGAGCCATGAACATCTCGAAGGTCTCATCGACATGGAAAATCTCGACGACGACCCCGAAAAGATGATGCGCCAAGCCCTGCTCTTCAACCGCTATGAGACATTCATGAAGCGCCTTACCGCCTTCTCGTACATCTCGCAGAACCCCATCCAGGGCGACCAGTTGCAGGCTCGCAACAACAAGCGCAAGATTGCTCGCTGCGTACGCCGCATACAGGCTCACCGAAGTGGCGAAGAAAGCGTCTGGACTCTCGACGAAGAGGCACGCAACGAAATAATCCACTTCTTCTCAACATTCCACCGCGAATTTACAGCGGCACTGGAGGAGTAAACGGAAAGCAAAGAGTTTAAGCAAAAAAACATAAACGGCGGACTCCCATCCGACGCACAAGCTAAATCAGTACTATCTGTATTAAAGATGTCAATACTGTCAGTTTGCGCGTCGGACGGGAGTCCGCCGTTCCGTTATTGTTTGCCCAGGCTACGGCGAGGACGCCGTAACCTCCTGTTCATTATTAGAACTTTATCAGTCGGCTGCCGTCTGCAGTCTCCTCGATTGTTACCTTAACGGCATCCTCGGGCAGGAGTTCTTCGATGAGTTCGGGCCATTCGAGGAAGCAGAGCGAGCCGCTGTAGAAGTAGTCTTCGTAGCCCATGTCGTACACCTCGTCGAGCTTCTTGATGCGATAGAAGTCGAAGTGGAAGATGCTGTCGCCTGTTGTTGCCGACTGATATTCGTTGACGATGGCGAATGTGGGCGATGTGATGACGTCGTCTACGCCCAACTCCTCACATACGGCTTTGACAAATGTAGTCTTGCCGGCTCCCATCTTGCCGTAG
>OBIB01000535.1_pt1 | contig 14259 bp, 10 predicted proteins | sample 1496261 | NCBI WGS metagenome assembly OBIB01 (sample SAMN05065771, study PRJEB22554) | human gut metagenome | biome: ENVO:2100002; feature: ENVO:00000062; material: ENVO:00002003 | host: Homo sapiens | place: USA
GTTGCGATGCTGGCGGAATGACGGATACATAGCACCGCCTCGGGCAATGACACCCATATCAACATATTCATGCTTGGAGAGGTCCCATTGCCACCAGTTGCCATTGCTTCCCATTTTGGGCGGATGATCGTTCATTTCCTTAGCGAGGTCTGTCTGCAACATAGAATTGATGATGGCAGTATTGGTATCAGACTGACGCTTGTTTTCAGCAGATACTCTGCTGTTTTCAGCCAGTACCCTTCCGCTTTCTGCGGCTAGACGTTTATTCTCAGCTTCCGCTCTTGCAGTTTCTTGCTTCTGTCGTGCTGATTCCTGACTCTGCCGAGTCGTCTCGTTGACGCCTCGTGTAGTTTCTGCTGATTGTCTGTTCTTCTCCTGGCTTACTCTGGAGGCTTCCTGATTCTGCCGTGAAGTTTCATTAGAACTACGTAAGGTTTCAGACTTTTGTCTAGCGGCTTCCTGTGCCTGCCTAGTTTGCTCTGCTGTCTGTCTGCCACTTTCATTTTTCTCGATTGCAGTCTTGCTGGCCAAAGTATCCGAAGTAGCCTTCTTGGCTGCTTCGGTTGCAGTCTTACTCTCAGCTACGGCATTATCTACTTCCTGCTTCTTAGTCTCCAGCCCCTCCCTAGCCTTGTCTGCATTTGCTGCAGCCGTGTTGGCCTTTTCAGTTGCAGTATTTGCAGCTTCAGTCACCTTTTGGGCTTTCTCCAGCTCTGCGTCAATATCACGGGTGAACACCTTCATCGGAACGATGACCTGCTTTCGAGTGCCTGCCTGGTCATCGTAGAGGGCTGGTACGGTGAATACGTGCTCGAGGGAGTTCACCTGCTCACACTCGAAGACATTCTTCGAACGTCTGGCTAGGTAATCGTTGAAGCGCGGCATCAAGGCAGCACAGATTGTTGACCAGTCTGAGTTCTTGAAAGCCTCTTCAAGATTGCTGTTAATACTTGCATCACTCATAGGCACCTCCTTATTCTGCGCTTTCTATGCTCTCAATCCATTCAGGAATTGAGGTAAGGATCTTCGCACTCGTCTCCTTATCAACCATATCCCTTTTGATAGAGATCGCAAGATTGCCGTTCTCTACATTAAGATTACCAAGATACTCACCATTCTCACTGCTGATGATATATCCTCTTATTATAGTTTTATCTCCAGCGACATTACGCTCGAAACTCACTTTCACACTCTCGTTGAGCTCAATCGGCTCAAATTCGGTTGTCACCGTCTGCTTTGCTGTTTTCATATTATAAATATTATATAAGTTATTAAAATCAAGACCAGTTCAAATCATATTCACCACTCCAGAAGACTCCTGCACCAAGGCTGGTTGGCTTCGGATTCAGGAATTTCGGATTTACGTAAGCGCACGACAGGCTTTCGCCACCTTTCAACTCATGCCAACCACCGATGTCTGCAAAATGAATTGTCTGTCTATCATTACCATTTATGACTCGCCATTCCTTGCCGTTACCCATTCCCTCGAATACGTAATAGAAATCAGAACTGCAATTAATGACAACCATATCAATCGCCATACCTGAAGCGTCTCCATATTTAGCAAAACCATACAGAGGTATTTTATAGTATCTTCTTCCTGATACCATACCACTTTCGAGTGCAATATAGACCCCAGTATCCTCTGTATTGTCAGCATCCTTGGTGTATATCCTCATGTGTGTGCCGAAAACCAATGCCATTGTCTTTTGTCGATGTCCGAACATGCCTCTGCACCATATATCTGCCGCATAAAAGCGATAACCACGTTTTTTTGCACTATCATAACCTTGATGATACATGTCTCCCGAGAACCACATTCTGCCATCCGAGCCAAACTGTATATTACCAACTACATTTCCGTTGCTGTCAACACAATTAAGTGTTTTAAAGCTTCCATTTACTCCTATAACCGTACCGCTGAATGTTCCATTCTGACACCAAATGCTACCAGTTGAGTCAAGCTTGAAGTTCGGAGTTGTGATGGTAATCTGACCGCCCGAGAAGTTCATGCAATGACCGGTAAGATTTATCTTGTCGGCTTGGATGGTAGCATTGGAAATCATGGTTCCAGCTGTATCCTTCGTAATGAAAGAACTGATTTCACTTTTTACGACACCGCCTTTGTTTGTGAATGCCGTTGAGAAAAGCCCGGCAAATTCTTTATACAATACCGCACCGGCAGACGCCAGCAGCTTGCCGTTTGCATCAAATCCTCCGGCAGCTACACTCCAGCTACTACTATTCTGCTTAACGGTAGTAATAGTAGAGGCGTAATCGCTTCTTATACCGCTGCCAACTTCATCTGCATGACTTCTAGCACTACTGATACTCTTATTGAGCGTCTCAACGTTCGCCTTCAACTGATCCTGCGTAGCAGCCTTGCCCACTGTCAAGGTGATGGATTCAATATCATGCTGAATCTGTGTAATACTGGACGTATTCGCATTCACCATTTCTACAGTACTGGTAATTCTGCCAGATAACTGCTCGATGCTAGAGGATACTGTAGTGTTGTTAGCGTAATCTTGTCTACCTACCCACTGCCTGATACCCTCTGCTGTCTGACTGATGGATGAAGAATACTCGCTTGTAACGGTATTATACTGATCCATCAGCTTCTTGTCCACTGATGAGATGATGCTGCTCGATGTCTGTACTATCAGCGATGAAGTATCTTCGCGATTCTTCTTATCTTTCTGATCTACATACTGCCTGATTTCGCCCTTTTCTGCATCAAGTTCAAGTCCCAGCTTGGTAGTCTTGCCATTCACCTTATTGATATTCTCACCCAGCAGCTTGATATTCTCTGCGGTCTGCACAATCTGAGTGCTCACAGTCTTGCTGAACTCGCTGAGAGGCTCATCGGTGATGGTAACCAATGCTATATAGCAATCGCCAGAATATCTGATGATGAAATCACCAGAGCCGTTCCATTTACCTTCCATCCTTACCGTCTGCCATTCGCCCGAATAGGCGATGTTTTCAGTCTTGACTGCCAGCTCGTTCAACTTGCCTTCCACAGCCTTGCAGCCCTCGAAACCATAGGTAAGCTGACCGGCGGTCTTGGCATAGAGGCGTACATTTACGTAGAGTTTATCCTGTACATCTATCGTTGATGCCTCCGTCTGAGACAATCCTGCATCATTCTTCTCACCACTGCCCCTCACATATTCCTTGTGAGTACCAGGCTGCTTAATGATGGCATTCTTCTGTCTGAGACCGCAGTTCTGTATGCGAAGCATCTGCCTGCCGTCGTTCTGCTCCAGCGTGACCTTCTTGTTACCGCTGGTTGTAAGCGTAGAGTTTACCAAAAATGGCATACCATTGGCATCTACCCACAACATAGTCTCCTCGTCTGCATCAATCTCCCAGCCATTAATGATGGTGTTATCTGCATCTGTCACCTGCTCCAGGAATTGCCCATTCTCAAGATAGTTTTTGCCATTGGTCAGCTCATAGCTGGTTTTTGAGAATCTCGAAGAGAACATATTCTCAAGAACCTGGAACTTGGTATCCACGCTCTCGCCAGTCCTGCGCAGAATCAGGTCGCCTACCGCATAGAGGTTATTCAGATACTCACCGAATCCCTGCAGTCTGCCGAACCATGGATGCACGATGCCTTCCAGGTTACCTAGTCTGCCCTTCAACGCTCCTTCTGGGTCTGTCTTCAAGCCATAGACTACATCCATGTGAGGCGAAGCTGTACCTACAGTTATAATCTGCATGATACCCTTGCGGTCTGTGTCGCTGAGGTTATCCACTCGAACGAATGTGTCCTTCTTCCTGATGAGAGCTTCAGGAGTTGCTCCCGCTATCGAAGAGGTGAAGTTGGCGAATTTCACCCAGTCCAATCTCTTTTCGCCATCCTCCAGGTTTCCGCATCCTGCATCCGTAACAAGCAGCTCGTAGTTCTTGGTTACATAGTTGCCGTTACTGCTATTGGGCATACCATTGAACTGCTGAACCATAATGATGTCATCCCGGCGGAATGGATTATAGAGCTTGCCGTCCTGCGTATCGAGATATACCTTGCCCGATTCCTTGTCAAAGTGATCCACCTCCATCATGCCCGTGAAGACTCGGTTGTCATTCTCTCCGAGCAGCTGTGAGATAATCATCTCATAGACATGGAGCGAGCCACGTACAATAACGTCATCAAACTCTCCCGTCCACTTATTCTCCTGTACTCCAGCCGCATTGAGGATAGGTTTATTATAGATACCCCAACCCTTACCCGTCAAGAAATCAGAAATAAACTGTTTACTGAAGAGATTGCCATCAAAGGTAGAATCACCCTTAACGTGCAACTGCTTGACGGTTGCAGATCCCCACGCCAGCAATTCGTCCACACACAGCTTGTATTTGCCGGTATCATCTTTTCGGGCAATCACAAAACCCTTCTCCTCGTCTTCATTCGCACCATCAGAAGCAATTGTATGAGCGATGATATTGCCATCCGCATCAAAGGAAAAATCTTCTCCAACCAGCAAACCACCAAGTAGTTTCTGCACTTTCTCCCAGGTTACGGTTCCTTGAGCTATATCATCAATATCCTTGCGGATGTACCTCTGCAAAACCTCTGCTTCTTCGTTAAGTTCTCCCGCCTTGTCAGCATACTTTGCACGATCAGCTGTATTAGCCGTATTGGCGCGCATTGCCAGATCCGCAGACTCCGCCTTCTTAGCCTTACCGGCTCTAGCAGCATAATCAGCTTCAGACACATACTCACCTCCATAGCCAGCCGCTCCGGAACTATTGCCAGTTCCGGAATTCCCTTTGGGTTTAACTATGATTTTTGTTTCTATCATACGACTTTATAATATTGTTAGAATATAATTAGAATATCTCTTTAATCGTCATCCGAGCAGTGCCACTGGTTAGATTATAGCTGATACCTTGCACATGAAAGGTCTTGCCGATTGCAGGATGCCGATACAAATCGAATGGAGAAACATTACCATGCTCATCCATCAGATTCTGTTCCATGACAACTCTTGGCTCATGCCACTCCTGCCAGTAGTCATTAACATAGTGCTGCTCCGGCTTTGCCAATTCGCCATTGCTACTATTGTAAACACCTAGCAAACTCAGTTCTGTGTCAACATTCAGCGGCGCAGAAAGACTAATGCCATTCTTTACACCGAGCGCTTTGCATTCCTCAGATGTCAGAGCTGTAGTGATTTTCATCTCAAGATCATCTTTGACATTCACGAAATCTTCTTTCGTGTCGCTCAGATATACCAGGTCGTTCTCAGCACCATCACTGCCAACCTTACCATGATCGCTTATAACCTTCACCTCGAACTCTTCCAACAGAATATCGCTCACATGGGAGAGAATCGGTTTCGTATTGCTCGACCACTTTGTATGTCGAAAGGCTGTAGGATGTCGTCGGATGATTTCTTCCCACACACTATTGACTGGTCCGAGGATGATAAACTTCACAGCACCATGCACCTTGTCGCTCATGCGGACCGGAATGGCAGTTCCATCTGCATCCACATTATCAGTATAGCTCAGATTATTCTGTATGGAAAACTCTGTACCGATGATTTTGTCCCCAATCTTAGGGTCGAATCCCACCGAGAAACTCTGCTGGTAATATTCATCATCAGATGAGCATTCCTCTCTAGCCTTATACTTCATCCAAACATAATCCGATAGCTGACCATTACCCGTTCCCGCCACCTTATCGCTTCCGAGGAGCTGCCCAGGGCGTTTTTCAACTACGCATTTATCACCTATTATCAGCATACACTGAATAACGCCGACCTTCGACAACTTATCGGTGCTGTCCCCGAATGCACTGTACTTAAACTCAAACTCCTGCGGGCCTTCACCTGTAAACGGCATAAATCCGCCATCATTCTTCTTATCCATAGCATCATCTGACACCACCTCGTTTCTCCAGTTCTCCGTTTTCCAATATCTGCGTGTATAATAACGACCATCTCCGTTATTGCGACTTGGCACAGTCTGATGCCAGACGTAGATTCCATCCTGCCCACTGAACGGTAAACTCAACCAGGTTTTATTTCTCAGATCATGATAATTAGCCGTCATCCTCATCAGAGGGTTCATCACCATTTTCCCGGAGATTACGATATAATTAGTCGTGTTTTCGTCGCTAGGCGAGAATACACCACCGACTTCATTGCCAACATATTCTGCGCATGGTATCGCTTTCAGGAGATCCGAGTCATTAGGATGGAATTCACTTTCCCCATCCTTACCATTGCCGTTTACGCTGATTACCAGATAATCGGTCATGGATATTTTCGATACGAGCGAATTATCCTGTCCGCCGTTCGTCTTCTTGACGCTTCCTACAGACACTAGCATTGAGGCACCTGGCACGGTTCCCAGATAATTTACGGCATCCTGCTGATTGACTCCCTGGCATAAGTCCTTCACAAGATCTTTTTTCTTGGCGCCATAAAAACGCCAGTCCTGGCACTTCCTTACCTGTACATACCAGTCGACCACAGAACCACCATCCCAGCCAGTACCGCCATTTGCCACCAGTTCCGCAAATCCATGATAAGCTCTTTTACCCTCGCCATCGGAAGCGTATTCTGTCATATACTTCTGCATGCCGAGGAAAGCATTACGCAACGCATCGCTATCGAGAGGACTCTTGACGATATTCTGCATCTCCTTCACATCAGCCGTCAACTTGAGCTGATTATACGTCTCCGCAACACTGATCTGCGTATCGCAGTCTGCTACGATAGACGTAGTAATATCTACCGTCCGAGGAACAATCGTTAAATTACCATTCCCATTGAGGTTATGCCAGGAGTGAGATTTTCCACTCCTGATTGTCTCCCAGGAGAACAGATAGAGATTCATGCCAGCCTGCCTTATATGAAGATTGAGATATCTCAGAATTTCAGTCAACACATCCTCCTGAGTCCAGACATCATCATCCTCATCACCCAGAAAGAGAAGTTCCGAGATACTAATATCCTGTAGTACGGAATACTGCTTATCCTTTTCCGCAGCCACATATTTGCTGCCATCATAGTATAATGGCTTATCATGACCGCCGAGAATATCAATACCATCCATCACACCATTCAGTATATCCATCACGATATCATGGAAGGTACGCTGTTGCGCCTCCGCCTTCACCTTATTATATAGTACTAAAGCCGAACCAACATTCTTGTATTTTGAATACTGAAGGGCTGAGAGCGCATCCACGCAGGTCAGTTCTACTTCATCCTCACACTCATTATATCCCTGCGAGAAAGTCTGAGGTTCGATATATCCGGCAAATAGGCATTTTGTTCCCCGATAGATATTCACCACAGCATCCCTACATGACCCCGAGAAAAATTCTTTTATATAGTTCTTACAGAGCAAGCGGATAGAAGCCTGCGAACAGAGTAGATGGTCGAACGTATCATTCACTTGCGAGGTAATTTCCACTGGGTCATCAGAGAAGGTGATTCCACTACCATCGCCGCCTATCTCTACTTTCTCCGATCGGTCTCCTCGAATCAGGATATAGACGGAGATTTTCTCTTCTAGCCTGTTATAATAATAACCGTGTATATACATAACCTACTAATGCTTTTATAATAATGTTATAATACTATTATCTGATACGGATATTACTCCGCTTGCGATTACTTCTTGTCTCATTCGCTACAGAGCCTACAATATCTCTTCCCCGCAGGCGCAAGTTGATATCTATCGGCGTCTGGTTGTTCTCGACAAGGATACCCTGCAAGCGACTTGTAGAAGCCTTTACTCCTGGAGCAAATCCATCAGAGATTCCAGAACCAACCTGAGCAGCAGCTCCGTAGAGGGATGCGCCATTGGCGATTGCAAAAAGCCTAGCCTGCTGTGCTGCATTCAGGATCATCTCTCCCGAATTAACACGAACCAGGATATTATCACCGCTTTTCTGATTACCTCCAACAATACCACCTGTAGCAAACTTGCTTATCATACCAATAATGCTAGCCAACTGTGCTGCACCTGTAATACCGAAGGCAAGCCAGTCTATCCAGGTCTTGGTAGAGGTCATCGCTTGTGCGAAGGAAAGAACAATCTGACCTACAGCGGCCATCATCATACCAGCCTTGGCTGCCGCACTGTCGGAACCAAGTTGCTGCATGGCGCTTCCAAGCGCTGCACAGCTCTCTCCGGCTACTGCAAGTCCTTTGGCTGTAGAATTAGAGATTCCATTAATGGTATGCAGCTGCTGCTGGACGTTCTGAAAACTCGAGAGATCGATATTACCGAGAGATTGCAATTTCCCCAGATCTTCTAGTCCTTCAACTTTAATCTCTATTGGTTTTAGCTTGAGATGGTCAATTTGCCCATCTATATCCGATAATATATCTTCAGCCTTTTTCTTAACCTCGATATCAGGAACACTTTCGATACCTAGCCTTACCTTCAGCATTCCTAGCTCCCTTTGCTTTCCTTCCATGATCTTCTGAAGACTCTTGGCGGCAGCTTCATCAGCCGAAGCATTGATTTTCTTCTGCAATTCCCTAATTTCCTCCTCATAGAAATCAATACTACCCTCTAGAGCCTTCTCCTTCACTTCTGGCTTCGTTGTAGTTGTCGCTCCGCCTTTTGTTGTATTGCCGGAAGATGATGGTGGAGGAGTCGAACTATACCCGGCAGTATGCTTGAAGCTTATTTTCTGTCCATTCTTGACGATGGACTCCATTTGATTTTTCACATTCTGCTGCCGACGGTAAAGCGAAGTCATCTTTCTGTTAGCATCATCAAGCTGGCTAGTACCCTCGATTTCAACCCTTTGCTTAATAGGAATAATCTTGCCGTCACCAGCATCTATCTGACCTACTGTCTTGGTTTTAGTTTTATTTTTCTTGCTATATTTCTTCAGCTTCCCGTTTTCATCATATTTAATATCGTGCTGCTGCTTGATCAGGTCTGCTGCCTGGTTAGCAAGTTCCCTCAATCTAATCTCATTGATCATCTGGTTACAGTACGCCTCAGAATTTGCGGTAAGAGCCTGATACCATTGTGATACGGTCGAATAATAGCCCATGGCCTCCCCATACTTGCTATTCATCTGCTGCACCAGAGTCTTCTCCTGTTCCTTGCTACCCTTGAAATCTTTGAGCTTGGCGATATTCAGCGACATTTCACTACGTACGGATGATATCTGCTGAGCAGTTTGCTCGTGCGCCTGCTTAGCCTTCTCTTCTGCTTGCGATAGGTTATCCACACTACTTGCTGCCTGGTCATTGCTAGCAGACAGATGATTAATCACTTCTGTAAGAGCAGCAATAGCTATTCCAACACCAGCTGTTATATATAAGCTTCTAATTGCTAGTCTTAAGGTTTCAGCACTTACAGCTGCACCTGTAAAAGCAGCAGACGCCACCTTGCAGATAGGACTAAACATAGCTACAATCGCAGAAGTAACCTTAGACGTAACTCCAAGATTAGTAATAGTTCTAGTCAGAGTCCAAGCTGCATTGGTAGTAATAATCAGCTGAGACGCAAAATTTGCGTACGGCAGAGTATTACCAATACTTCCCTGTATTACGTCTGTGAATTCACCAAGTTTATTGTTCAGAAGTTGAATCTTAGCGCTTCCTGTACTACCCATGATATCAAAGGACTTGCTAACCGTTCCTGCGCTGTTTTGCATTTCAGCAGCATTACTCCTGAATTTATCTGCCAGATTACCTACCAAAGGAGTGATAGCACGAAGGCTTTCTGCACTACCGAAAAGTTTGCCGTAGATTTCCTGTTCCAACATACCGCTCGATGCAGAGAAGCGCTTTACGTCTGTACTAAGAGACTCGAGGAATTGCTGCATTCCACCAGCCGCCTTAATAGCCGCCGCATCAAACTGAATGCCCATTTGCTGGGCCATTTCGGTAGCTTCGCTCGAAGGTTTTATAAGAGCCGTAAAAATAGCTGCAAGCTGAGTACTAACCTCTGCGGTATTTCCACTTACGCCGGTAAGTGTAGCAAATGAAGCCATCAGCTCATCTATCGACACTCCTAACGTCGAAGCTTGAGCCGTAACACGCGGCAAGGCTTGCGCCATCTGTTCGAACGAGGTAACACCGTTCTTTGCGGTTAACTGTATCTTGTCCTGTATCTCTCCAGCATTACTCCATTCCAGTCCATAATTCTTGATAATGGTAGAAGTAACCTTTACCACTTCTCCTAGATTGGCAATACCTCCCACAGAGGCTTTTGCCGAAGAACGGAGATAATCAATCCAGTTGTCTTCCGGAACTCCATTCGAGATAACCTGATAAAGACCGCCTGCAAGTTCATCACGCGCAATCGGTATTTCCTCGGCAAGTCCTGCTACCTGTTGCTTCATTGCCGCAAATTCCTTTCCGCTCTTACCAGCCATGGTATTAGCCGCAGCCATGGCCGCTCCAAAAGTCCGGCTTTCCGCTGTAACCTGATTAAGGTCACCCACCATCTGCTGGAAGGCATCAGTAACATTTCTCCACGCCTCCGTAATCTGATTGGTATTAATAAGCTTACCCTTCAAATCTTCTGTGGCTTCATTGACACTATTCACCACGTGTCTCAGGTTATCTACAGCAGTTGTGGCAACAACCACTCTATCTTTACCGTCTATATTGAGCCGAATGTTAAATTTTACCTCATTAGCCATTTTTGCGATATTTAATTTGGATTATTGCGTCTTTTTTATTATATTTGCAGCGTGTTTAAAATAAAACGAAAATTATGAAATACGAAGTAAAACCCAACACAACAAGAACCGCTATTGGTTTGATTTCCGTACTGAGCTTTCTGTTCGGTATGTATTTTTGCGACTTAGCCATGAGACATGGTTCGCTTTCATGGTTAGCAGAAGCCATGGTTTGGTGTCTCGCTGTCTTTTTCGTATCTCTTCTACTTTGGGGATTCATGACAATAAAAGACGACAATATCTAAGCTAATGTAATCCAGCCCTCTCCGCTGCCATCCTGTATCTTTCCATGATTTCCTCACGACTGAGTTTCTCTTTCACTTCTGGAATCTCAGTCTGCACTTCCTTATCCCAGGCAAACTGCATAATATCTCTAGCCTTGAGCTTATCCTTCGAGTAGGGTTGCAGGATGCACAGGCATTGCATTCTTACCCGTTCCCACTTGCCGCGTTCCGCAGCATCTACAGCATCATGCCAAGCTTCATACGCTGCATAGTATTCAGATGGGGTGCATCGACAAAAGTCATCCATACTCATCCCCATACACCCCATAGCTATACCCAGAAGATGTTCCACATCCACCGGATCATCATTGCCCGATTCGGAATTTACTGTTCCTTCTCGCTTTTTTTTTCATTCGCTTCTGCTATCGTGGAATTCCACTTAGCTATATCTGCCGGAGATACCAAGTCGCAGAACATCGGGAAGTCAATGGGGAATTCAATGCTATCAGCTCGGCTGGCACTCGACACACAGCACCACATGAGCATCAACAGTTCTTCCATATCCTTCCAGTCCATCTGGCTGACATCCTTACCGACAGTGCGTTTGAACTGGAGCATCGCTCCCATAGTGAGGCGACAAGGAAATTCCTTGTCACCAACCTTAATCATAACCTTATTCATCCGTTTCAGATTCTAAAGACGTTTCACTTACGGCCAAAACCGGGGATTTGTCATTCCCGGCATCATCGGTATTCAGTCATTCGGTTGCTGTCCCCTGCAAGCCTGTGCCGATTTTTTCAACCTTACCACAATTCTCAAGCTGTACACTGTACTTCGCATCCTCACCAGCCTGCGCATCGAGATCGAGCGAGGTAATGATGTATTTACCCTTGTACTGTCCGGCAGTCTTACCTTCACGACCATCACCCTCTCGAGCAGAATAGGTTCCCTCGACAGGAGTTCCTGCCAGCTGGAGATCCTTCAGCTGATCATAGGTAGGCATTTCTGCATTGCTACCCGTCAACACGACACCATCAGCGTTGATACTCTCAGAGAAGCTCTTTACAAACTTCTCCTTCCACTTGCCAGCGGAAGCTTCCTTGGTTACTCGTTCACCAGTCTCTGTACTGGTTGTAATCTTGCACCCGGTACTGTAACCCAATGCCTTACCCCCAACTGAAAGAATAAGGTCTGTTCCGTCTAATACGTTACCCATATTTTTTTCTGATCAAATACATTAAAAACAAGCAGGTCATAATACCTGCGATAATAAAAAACAAATCCAGGCAAACGCCGTCAGGAGGCTTTTTCTGCTCCGTTCTATTATTATTGCTGTACGACATTTCCATCTGCCTGCTAAGCAGACTTACCTGGTTTCGTAAGGAGTCTCGCTCACTCTCATACCGAAGGCACAGCTGCTGCAAGCTGTCACACGATGCCTCTACGATGATCGTTGGTATTTCACCACCGTCATTCGGCTTTACGTACGCCTTCACGTTAGCACGGCCATGCTTACCGTTATAGCTTGCGCCCTGCGGCAGAGAGAGAAGATTATTCATCGGAATGCTCAACCGAACCGTGTCGCTCGCTATCGGCTGGGACCACATCGCCATTGTCTTCACCTGGCTTACCATCTGACTCAGACTTTGGCTTGCACTGTCGGCGCTTTGTACGCTTTGCTCCAGGTTCTGTTCCTTCCTGGTCGTCTTCGTCGTGGCGCAGCTCACCACTGACAGGGCAGCTAGCACGATGAGGACAAAGCTGAATAGCCTCAATAGCCCGCGTGAGCCTATTAAGTGCATAGCGGGTGCGGGCGTTCTCCTTGTTGAGTTCCTCGATAGCCTTTGCATTATCTTCTGCTGCATCATTCAGTTCTTTTTGTTTTGCCAGGAGTTCCTTGCTCACGTCGCCATACATCTCCTTGAAGGTGTCATGTATGCGCTTCGCCTGCTCAGCCTCCTTCACTTTTCGATTGGCTATCCAGGCGATGGCAGTACCAATGCCGCCCGGTAGGATAGCCCACTGCAGTATGTTTAGTATGATGTCTGTCATCGCCTTTCAAACCTTTCTTAACCTAATAAACTATCAACTATTACTGAAAAATCTACACTTGCCTGATACCTAACGAGCGAAGCCATTCCTGGACATCAAAAGACGGGCAGGCTTTCCTTGGATTCAACTCGTTATGTCCAACAATACGGATTTGAGGGAAGCGGTTGTGGAAGTTTCTCACATAATCGGCAAGAGCCTTCTTCTGCTCCAGGGTGCGGGTGTCGAGCGGTTTACCGTTGTACTTGCTCACACCTCCTGCATAGACAACATGCCGGCTCACGGCATTATAGCCAGCAGCACCATTGGTAATCTCCCATGGGTCCACCTCCGCATCCTCGTTGTTATCCACCAGGCGCTCTATGCTGCCATCCAGATGCACTAGATCAGTATAGCCCACCTGCTTCCATCCTCTGCCGCCCTTGGCTGGAGGGTCGCAGTGCCAGTGCCGGATGTCGGCGGCTGTCACCTCCCGACCTTCCGGCGTGGCAGTGCAGTGGATTACCAGATATTTCATTTTTGCCATCGGTTAACCTGCGTTATAGCCTGAACGGATTACGCCGCCAGCGTCTTCCTTCATAGGCAGACAGATGAAATAATGACGGTATGAGATGAGATTGCGCTGCTGCTGTGGATCGTTCTCTGCGGCGCTATAATACATCTTGGTGCTACCTGTAGCCTTGAACACACGAGGCACGTAGAATGCGAATGAGCATTGGAACTCGCCAGCCTTAGGCACTGCACCCAGCGCATTTTTCTTGCCTGTGGTGCTATAGGTAGGATTGGCGCCGAACTCGTAGATATCGAAACCGTACAGCTTACCGACCTTGCCGTCATTGCGGTCAACGTTGTACTGCTCCTTGAAAGTCTGCTCCGTCTCGAGCAGGTCGTTCACGTGATCAGTACAGAGCACAAGTCGGCGGTTGGTTGGAGGAACACCCAGTTCATCAAGCTTTCGCTTCAGGTTCACCAGATCGTTCATACAGAGCTTAACTCGCTTGGTCACAGGATCCACGGCGCCAGACGTTACCAATACAGGAGTCTTGGCGGTGTTCTCATTGGCACAGAGCGCATGGGCAGCCTTGGCATACTTGGTGTCACTGATTGCGCTGGCGCAACTCTCCTTGACACGAGCCATCTTGGGGTAACTCAGGGCATACAATTCGTCGTCGGTAACAGGAACAACCTTTGTCTGGAATTTATCGAGAGAGAAGGTCTTGTCTCCATCCTCGAGTTCCTGGACTTCGATAGGATATGTCTTGTTATTAACCAGCACCTGAGGGTCCGCACCGACATCCACCATAT